>RRZU011273221.1_pt1 | contig 13986 bp, 10 predicted proteins | sample 2165561 | NCBI WGS metagenome assembly RRZU01 (sample SAMN10456909, study PRJNA506462) | wastewater metagenome | isolation source: wastewater sludge | place: USA: Moscow, Idaho
AAAACTTCAATATTACACTCGATTTTTCTTCTAATGCCCCCAGAACTTACTCCACCTACTCGCATTTTTACTATAGGTAGATGTATATATGAAAAAGAGAGCTTATTTACAAGTAAAAGTCTTACAAACATCTCGTAATCTACTGCTATTTTATAATCTATCTTGTATAATCCATATTTTTCATAAACATCTTTTTTTACAAGCAAAGTCTTATGTATAGGCATATAAAGCTATATTTATATTTTTTTATATAATAATTCTTGATATAGTTTATAATAAGCATTTGCTTGTTCTTGTGAAGAAAATAGTTCTGCTGCTCTAATTTTTGCTCTTTTGCCCATTTCTTTTGCTGTATTTTTATTATCAAGTAAAAATTTCATTGCACTATATAGCTCTTTTGAAGAACCTGGATTAATAACTAATCCTGTCTCATTGTGCTTATTTACAAAACTGGTTCCTGAGCCTATCTCACAAGAAATCATAGGTTTACCAAATGCTGAAGCTTCTAACAATGAGATCCCAAATGCCTCTGTTCGTAGATGAGATGGGAAAATAAATCCATAACAAAGATTTAATAAAACAACTTTTTCTTCCTCATCAATAGAACCTAGAAATTTTACATTTTTAAGCTTAAGAGATTCTACTTGTTTTTCAAGTTCTTCTTTTATGCCACCTATTCCAGCTAAAACGATATTTATATTTTGATTTACAGCTGCAGCTTCAATAGCTATATGAAGTCCTTTATAATATCTTAAAGCACCTATAAAAAGAAAAAAAGGCATTTTTAGTTTTTCTTCAAATTTTTGAGTCACTACATCATTAATTTTTGGATAATCATCCAAATCTATTCCAATTGGAATTACACTTGTTTTATTATGAAATTTCTGTAGTACACTACTTGTAACAAAGTAATTAGGAGATGTAGCTACAATGCAATCAACTGATTTTAAAAAACTATCTCTCAATGGTTTATAAATTTGCAATAAAATCTTTTGTTTTAAAATATCAGAATGATAAGTTACAATTGTTGGTTTTTTAATATTACAAATAAAATGAAGTATATCTGCAAATGGATTAGGAAAATGATAATGTATAATATCAGCTTCATTTGCTAACTGCTTAAACTTCTTGATAGCTGAAATTGAAAATCCTGTAGAAGCAACAAATAGATCTTCTTTTGTTTGAATTACATCATAGCCATTCATTTGTATTGGATTTTTACTTGGATTTTTACTCAATGATAATACTTTGTTTTCAACACCTAGCTTATTAGACTCCCTGCAAAGTGTGTCAATAAATTTTTCAACACCACCATATGTTTCTGGAAACGAGGATTTATAAAAATGTAAGACTTTCATTAGTGTGCTAGCTCCTTAAAACTTGAATATAGTGAATTTGCGTTACAATCATTTTATTTTATATGCAGGAATACCAACATAAACCCCGGCCTCATCTATATTATTTATTACCACACTTCCAGCTCCAATGGTTACATTTGAACATATAGATATTTTATCCTTTATTACTGCACCAGCTCCTACAAAAACAAAATCTCCTATTTTACATCGACCAGCTATAGTTGCATTTACCGAAATATGAGAATGTTTTCCTATTGTACACTCATGCTCAATTACTGCACAAGTATTGATTATTGTATTATCTCCTATTGTTACCATCGGTCCCACATGCACACCATGGGCAATGAATATGCCACGTCCTATAGTTGAAGTTGGTGCAATATATGTATTTTTAGAAACAACATTGATGATATTTTTTGTTTCAAATCTTTTAAAAAACTCAAAGCGTTCTTTATTGTCTCCAACAGCAAAAAAAATATGGTTTTTTTTATCTAATATGGACTTATCAGATAACACAGGAAAAGCAAAGAGCTTTTCGTTCTCTCTTGCATTGATATCCCAAAATATAAAATCACAAACACCACATGACATTGCAACGTCAGCCACACTTCTTGCATGTCCACCACACCCGACAATAACTAAATCCTTATTTGCTGACATAGTCAAGAACCTTGATGTAATCCGACGCGGCATCTGCCCATGTTCGTTGCTTCATTTGTATATATAACTTATTTTGTAACTCGAAAAGCTTCTCTGAGTTTCGAATACCCCACTCAATTTTGTCTACCATATCATCAACAGAAAATGGGTCAAATAACATCGTTTTTTGTAACTCCTCATCACTAATTTGTTCAGTTGTCATAGGTATATTGCTCATTATTGAAGGTGTCCCCACAGTATAAGCTTCTAAAAATGTAAAAGGAAATCCACCTTCAAAAAGAGTTGGGTTAACTGCACAAATGGCTCTTGCATTGAGTGCTGCTAAAACTTTTGATGGAACATTATAAAAACTCAAAACATCATTTTGTAAACGATGTTTAAGTATATAGTCATATATTTCGGGTGCATGATTTAAATCAGCAGTTGTAATAAGTTTGACATTTACATATTTTTCTCGTAATACTTTTTTATATGCTTTAATCAAGTTAAGAAAGTTTTTATGTGGTCTGACTTGAGATGAATAAAATATATAACGCATATTTTCAAGATCAAAATTAGCTAAATAAGGGTTATTTGACAATTTTCTTTGTTGATATTTTTTTAGTATGGTTAAACTGTCTTCTTTTGCTAGATAATTAGATAAATCCGAAGCCCCATGAGTTACAACAGTAATCTTGTCGTCTTGGATATTAAATGGTTTTTGAAGATGTTTTTCTTTAACATAAGAACTATAGGTGATAAAATGGTCTGTATGAGTAATTGTAGCTTTTATTTTTTTATTAACATTATAAAAGAATAGATCATTAAACTGTGTTGGAAAGTCATACAAGATAATATCAGGAGCAACGACTATCTTTTTGGCTTTTATAGAACTTATTTCTGGCCAAAATAGAGTTGGGACGAGCCAAGCAGAAATGTCATTTCGTTTATTTATTTTTTTACTTAGTCGTTCTAGCTCTTGTGAACGCAGAGAATCAAATACTTTATGTGCAAATATATTTCTACGAAAACTTTTCATAGGAGAAGTTAAGAGACGAAGGGCTTTTGTTGACATTAACTTGGCAACCACTTTTTTAGTCATCATAAATAGTGTATAAAATAATACAAAGATTAATAAGACGGGAGAGACAGCTAAAAAGATTCCTAACAATACTAAACCACTCATCAAAAAAAGAGGAAGATTTGACATCCCAAGCCATTGCATCCCTATTTTTCCAATTATTTTACTTCCGTGCTCAAGCAACTTCTTGAAAATGCCAAAATTTCGTTTTTTTCTTTTTCTGAATTGTTCTATACTATGTTTAATACGTATCAATAACGGAACACCACTAGTCGTAATGGTATCAATTGCATTAAAATCAATATGATGATCTTCACACAGTTTTTTGATTTCAGCCTCATACCACTTAGGGTAAGCAAGCACAAGTGATGTTTTATTCTCAATTGCACCAGAAATAATGAAAGCTAATAACCTTCCAAGCCCTTGATTGCGAATATCTTGTTCGGGGGCATAAGCCAAATAAATTCCGTATTTTTTCATAGATAATCCTTTATCAAAGCCCAGTATTTATCGGCAAGTTTTTCATAAGTAAATGCTTCGAGTGACTCTTTTGTCGGAAGTTGGTTCACTAATTTTTTTTGGTTTTCTTCGGCATATTTGAGTGCTTTGGCAATCTCTTTTGGTTTTCGTGGGTCAAAGAACTGCAACCCTAGGGAAAATCGTTCATCAATATAACGCATTTGTGGATAGTGACTTGCCACTGAGGGTACGCCATAATACGCCGCTTCAATCACAGAGAATGTTCCATTATCATAAAGCACAGGATGAAATAAAAATTGAGCTCCAGACAAAACTGAAACATACTGTTTTTCACTTAATTCTCCCAAGATTTGAATATTCTTTCGTAGAACTGGATTTTTTTGAATGTACTCACGAACTTCAACAACTGAAAGTATGTCACTTGGATGATTTTTTTTGAAATATTCTGTCTCAACTCCCGTAATGACAATTTTTAATTTACCATTTAATTCATCATAATAGCTTTCAAGAGCTTTTAGTGTATTCATGTGATTCTTGTGTTTAGCTTTATTTGTTGTCCACAGAATATATTCGAAATTCTTATCAAAAAATGGATGAATTGAATGGTGTAGTGGATTAAATTCCATAGGTGCTAAGACTACACTATCTGCTGATACTCCTGCATACTGTGTAGTGTCTTCTTTGGTTTGTGGTGTAGTACAAAAAATCACTTCAGCATCACGAGCAGAGTGGATAAATGGTATATCCAACATACCTTTATCGTCACCAAAAATATCAGGGATATATCGCTGAATATAATCATAAATCACCATGCCATAAGGTGCAACAGGTGCAACAGGTGCGGAAGTACGGTCAGAGACAATCAACCAAAAATCACAATCACTAAAATTGTTAATCCCATCAGTAGGAAGAAGATAGTTTTCATGCTTGAGCTTACGATGGTTACCGAGATAATCTAACACAATTTGTGTCTCTTCACGACTGATTGTCTTCCACTGAGTTTCTCGCACTTGAACTCCTAATTCCATCAAATCAGCAAAGTCTTCATCAACATTATAGCTATCACTAAGGCAAGAAAATACAACCTCAACCTTTTGCCCATCATTTTTTGCACCTTTTATAATCATTTTTGCAAGATTTTTGGCACCATGCATACTGCCACCACGATAAGGTGCTGGGAGAAATAGTCCAATTTTTGATTTATGTAAATTAGGTTTTATTTCTAAAGCATTCTGAAAAAAATATTTTTCCCATATATCTTTACAATTGGTATATGAAAAATTTTCTAAGATTTTCTTTTGTTGTCTCTTTATATCTTCAATAAGTTGTGTATCACCCTTAAGGATTCTTTCTATTTTCTTCCTTGCTTCTTGTTCAGTTTGACACATTCCTGGCTGATTATCCCCACCTAACGACTCCAAAAGACCACCAGTCATATAAATCAATGGCATACCGTAGATAATTGCTTCAAGAGGGTGATAATGTAAGTGTCTAGGTTCACGGGAATGATAAAACATTAAGGCACACTCTTGTAACAAACCATCGAGAACTTCACGAGGCTGAAAGCCTAGTACATTTGGGTCATCAACTGGTTCTGGCTGTGCCCCACCAATGATATGTGGAAAATCTCCAAAATACTTTTTAAATTCTGAATAGATTTTGCCATAATATACAGGTGAACTTGTAATCCTAGGACAAATAAATAAAATCTTTTCTTTATTTCCGACCCAGGTATTTTCATTTTCGTAGAATGATTCAGGTAAACCTAATGGCAATGTTAGTGCGGTTTTATTAAATATTCCTGTTTCATTCAAACTGATTTCTGGATACGATTGAGCGAAAAAAAATCTATTATCTAATCTGTATATTTTTTTAAGTGTTTGATAATCAATTTCTTCAAGAACACTTTCGTATTTAGTTTCTCCAGCTAAACCAAAAACTCTTAAAAAAATATTTCCTTCAAATTTACTAACTAATGATTTTAGCATTATTGGAAAAAATGCACAAATTACTGTGTTAAATTCAATATTTATAATATTAGCTATACTACTTGTAATTTCATCGCTGTAAAAATCAAATGAATTTAAAACATCTAAATTTTTTTTTGTTATTGTTAGAGTTTTGTCATAATCATATGATACCGAAGCACTTCTATTGGCCTCATCACTTGGAAATTTTTTTGGAATATAAACTTCAAATCCTAAGTCTATCAAAAGAGGAACTTCAAAGTCTCTAAGGGTTGTATGATTTATCAACCACAGTACTCTTGTATTTTTCATATCAATCCTACAATTTTTTTATATTCTTTGATACCATTTTCAACATTTCCATCATAGATAAGCTCCCCATGATGCATGACAAACAATCTCGTGCAGAAATCTCGTAATGCACTAAAATCATGAGAAGCCAATACCATAATTTCGGCATGATTAATCAACTCTTCAATTCGTTTACGAGCTTTTGCCATAAAGATAGCATCCCCAGCTCCAATCACCTCATCAAGCAAAAGAATTTCCCCTTTTACTGAAGTAGAAATCGCAAATGCAAGTCTCACAAGCATCCCAGCAGAATAGGTTTTGATAGGATAATCAATAAACTCACCCAAATCCGCAAATGCAATAATCTCTTCTTCTATTTCACGAACTTGCATTGGTGTATAACCAAGTAGAAGACCACGATACATTATATTTTCTCTCCCCGTTTCTTCTGATTCAAATCCAAGGCTTAACTCAAAAAGTGCACGAACCTCACCCTTATGCTCTATCCTCCCTGAAGAGATAGGATAAAGATTTGCCATAGTTTTCAGCAAGGTGCTTTTCCCAGCACCATTGTGACCAATGAGTCCTACTTGTTCCCCTGATTTGATAGTGAATGAAACATTTTTTAGGGCATGTACATCGGCTGTACCTATCATTTTTTCTTTTTGGAACAGATTAAACATGGCATATTTAAGAGAACTAGGTCTATATGCCGCTGATGAGTAGTGAAGATTGACATTGTCAAACATAAGATAATTTGCCATTTTACAAGCCTTTATAAATAAAAAATAATTTTTTTCTCATCTTTCTTGATGTACCACAAGGCAATCAGTGACAAGAATATAAGTGTTGCTACCGAAAACAAATAATCGTTCAATGTAGGCGAAACTCCGTAAAGCATCGGTGCACGAAAGAGATTCAATAGATGGTATACAGGATTCCATTCGATAAGGTAAGTTGCCTTTACAGAATGAAAAAGTTTTGGCTCAAAAAAAATCGGAGAAACATACCATATAGCCTGCAAGACCAAAACAAGCATCTGCTGAAAATCTCTAAATTTTGTATTAATGAATGCTGTAATCGTACCGAATGCTAACCCAATACCAAACAAAATCACTAAAGCTGGGATAAGATGAAGCCATGAAAATCCAAAATTTTCTGGTTTCCATACCAAAACCCAAACTACAAAACCTACAAAAGCCAATAGCAGGTTGATAAACGAACTGAGTGTACTACGCATACTATAGATGCTGAGCGGATGAGATATTTGCTTAATATATCCTTCGGCATTGATGAATGCATTGGAGCCAGACACACCAGAAAGGACTACAAATTCCCACAAAATAAGTCCTGAGAATATATATGGTGCATAATCAGTGATAGGAGAATTGAACAGTTTGCCCATAACAAATGCTAGCAATAGAGTAAGACCAAGTGGTTGCAAAATAGACCAAAATATTCCAATTACTGAACGACGATATTTCGCTCGCAAATCTGCAAGACTCAGATGTATCCAAAAATGACGAGATTTATAAACTTTTGTTAGATAGTTTTTCATTTGCTTCCCCATATTTTTTTAACAGATTCAATCATTCTCCAGCTTTTTGACCCAATAATCTCGTTATATAAATGTGTCAAGTCAGACAATTGTGCTTTCAAAGAGGTGTTTTCTTCCATTAATTTATAATCTATCGGAACTGTTTGAGTAGTTATGAACTTTTCTTTTTGTTCTGGAATCATTTTTAATGTACGGCGCAAAGCAAAGAGAGGAATTTTTTCATTTTTTACAAAAAATGCATTTGCATTTGAAGTAATATCGTAACAATATCCTAACGGTTCAAGATGTTCTCGAACCTTACCTAGCCCTAAGTGACCATACTCAATACATATAATATCAGGTAAAACATCGCAGTCTCTCATAGCTTCGATAACTGATAGCTCATGACCTTCAACATCTAAAACTAGTAAATCAACTCTCTTTACATTAAAATCCTTGATAAATTTTGCCCATGTAATCAATTCAACTTCAATTTCGTGAAAATCACATCCCATTTCATCAAGTATTGCCTTATGAGAATCCTGATGCTGCAATGAGCCGTTGGTACAATTTAATCCAAATGTTGGATGATTGACAGCATGGAAAATAGCTTTACCTGTATTATTAGATAATCCATAATTCAAGTTCGTGGATAATGGTCTATTAATCTGAAGCTCTTTGAAAATCAATGGAACAGGTTCGAAATTATAACCCTTCCAGCCCATTGTTTCTTCGAAAAATTTACAACTACACTCTGTCAAGCCATCAAATGCTCCACATTCAACAAAAACACCTTCAATCCCAACATCAGGGAAATAGCGTTCAAAAATATACTGATCTACTTGTGGTTCAAATTGTCCGTAAAACTTCATTTAGCTATCCTTTTTGCAATTTTTTTGCCTAATTGATTTGAATATTTTTCAATAAAAATATGAATAATATACGCAAATAGTATGCTAAGTGTAAAAGCCAGTAAAATAGCATAATAGCCATTAATTGGGTATTTGTCCAAAAAAATCCGCATAACTACATAGCCAACCACAGGATGTACAATATAAAGTGGATAGCTAATATCAGCGAAAAAGTCTAATACTTTATTAGTTTTGATTTTCAATCGAAGCAAATAAAAAATAATAAAGACCCCGAGTGCATAAGCATAGTTTTTGATTCCATCCATATATCCTTCTTTCATGACCGAGTATTTCCATTCCATCGTGAATATTGTAAACAAGAGAGAGAGAGAGAGAATCAATTGAAGTGATGAAATTCCCTGTCTGTGATGGAAATTAAACACCACCCCAATCATCATAAAGACAATAAATATCAAACTCATATGCAAAATATATGTCAACTGAAACATTCGTGCAGACATTTGATTGATTAAACCAGATGTGTATAATATAGCTACAAAACTAAAAAAAGCAAAAGCAAGTAGCCAATATATATTCATTTTTCTATAGACTCCAGCAAATAAAAGAGCAGAAATCACATAAAATTTAATTTCGATTTCAAGTGTCCAGCTTACTCCGTCAATACTTGGCATCCAAACTATATCTCGTATTAAGGTAGCTTGATATGCGATGTGTTCCATGGTGTAAGGAAAAGGTACTCCGAAATAATGTGTGGAAATTACTAATGCTATAAGTGTTAACGATAATCCAACAACATAAGTAGGCCATATTCTAAAAAAACGAGCAATCAAAAACTGGGTACGAGTAAAATGGAGCAATGAAAAAGGTATAACGAAACCACTAATTAAAAAAAAGAGAGCTACCCCTAAATGACCAAAATTAATCCCATGAGATTGTGTCCATGCAAAAAAACTGGGGAGAGAAATTCCGCTAAGAGGTGGTGCAAAAGTTAATGATGCTACTGCACTAGGTGCAGTAAAAAAAACTCCTCCAAAATGGGCAAATAAAACAACAATTAATGCAGCTAACCCTCTAAGAATATGAGCAAATTCTAACCTATTTGTCATAGAGCAAAATACTTTTTAATTTTCTCACAAATATAAACAACTTGTTCATTAGTTAGTCCAGGCCAACTTGGGAGATTAATTCCACGACCCCCTAGACTATTTGCTATTCGAAAATTTTCTTGTGTTTCATACATGGGCATAGTATGTACTGGGTAAAAAAGTGGTCGTGTTTCTATCCCTTCATTTTTCAGAAAATCACGCAAAGATTCCCTATCTCGAGCATCTTTTACCAAAATAGAAGTCATCCAGTATGAGTGAATAGTTTCAGGTTGTTGGGCATGCACTGTCACAGAGGAATCTGATAAATATTTTTTATAAAGTTCTGCGATTTCTTTTTTACGAGCTATAAATTCTTCCGCTCTTTCAATCTGAGCCAATCCAATCGCCGCTTGCATATTTGTCATACGATAGTTGTAAGCCACAACATCATGCCAATACTGTTTTTCAGCGGAAACGCCTTGATTTTTGAGATGTTTCATTTTTTCATACACTGCTTTATCTTTGGCAGTCACCATACCACCTTCGCCACAAGTAATAGTTTTGTTACCAAAAAAGCTAAAAGTACCTACATCACCAAAAGTACCAACATGCTGACCTTTGTAAAATGTTCCAAATGCCTCAGCACAATCTTCAATTACCAAAAGATTGTATTCATGGGCAATTTGCATAATGGAATCCATTTCGGCAGACTGTCCATAAAGATGCACAACCATTATGGCTTTAGTTTTAGGTGTTATTTTTCGCCTAATATCTTCAGGATCAACTTGCCATGTGGATTCTAAAGAATCGACAAAAACAGGTATTGCACCTACTTGGACAATAGGATTCACCGAAGCGATATAGGTAAGCGTTGGCACAATAACTTCATCTCCAGCACTTATGCCCAAAGCTTCAAGGGCGAGATGAATCGCAACAGTACCATTATTAACCGATGTCGCATAATCGGCTTTTGTAAATTCAACAAACTTTTCTTCGAATTGATCAATGAATTTGCCTTTTGATGAAATCCATGTACTCTCGACGCATTCAATTAAATATTTTTTTTCATTGCCAGATAAATCAGGCTGATAAATAGGAATCATTTTTGTGCCTTATTCGAAATAATTCATGATTTGATAACCACCATCTTTTAGATATTGGTCTTTTGTCATAAGTTTAAGATCACTTTGCATCATATCATTTACAAGCTCTTGAAGCTTGTACTCTCTTGTCCATCCCAGCTTTTGCTCTGCTTTTGTTGGATCACCTAAAAGTAAATCAACCTCTGTTGGACGAAAATAGCGAGGATCCACAGCCACGACTTCTTTTCCTATTTCTACTTGATAAAGAGGATTAGAACAAGCAACTACATAGCCTTTTTCATCGACACCCTCACCACGAAATTCAAGTTCTATCCCAGCATATGCAAATGACATACGAACAAAATCTCTTACCATAGTTGTTTGCCCTGTAGCGATAACCCAATCTTCAGGCTCATCAGCCTGAAGAATCATCCACATCATTTTTACATAATCTTTTGCATGACCCCAATCTCGTTTCGCATCTAAGTTTCCAAGATAAAGTTTATTTTGTAATCCCAATGCAATTTTTGATGCAGCTCGAGTAATTTTACGAGTTACAAATGTTTCCCCTCGAACAGGACTTTCATGATTAAATAAAATACCATTACAAGCAAACATTCCATATGCCTCACGATAATTAACAGTAATCCAATAAGCATACATTTTAGCTACTGCATACGGGGAACGAGGATAAAAAGGTGTCGTTTCACTTTGTGGAATTGCTTGTACTTTTCCATACAATTCAGAAGTTGAAGCTTGATAAATCTTTGTTTTTTTGGTCAATCCCAAAAGACGAACAGCTTCAAGTATTCGAAGTGTTCCAGTTCCATCTGCATTTGATACATATTCTGGCGTTTCAAAACTAACAGCAACATGTGACATTGCAGCTAAATTATAAATTTCATCTGGTTGAACTTCTTGAATAATACGAGTAAGATTCATACTATCTGTCATTTCACCATAATGCAATGTCAGATTAACATTTTCTTCATGTGGATCTTGATACAAATGGTCAATACGATCTGTATTAAATAATGATGCTCTACGCTTGATACCGTGTACTTCATACCCTTTTTTCAGCAAAAACTCTGCTAGATAACTTCCATCTTGTCCTGTGACTCCTGTTATAAGTGCTACTTTTTTTTCTGACATTTTTTTAATTCTCCTTTTTTTGATTATTTTTATTTTTGACAATACTTGACCTACAAGTTCGTTCGCATATTGCTGAGTATCTGTTTCCACATAGCATCTTAGCTCTGGTGCATTCCCTGATGGTCTAAGATGTATAATACTACCGTTGTCAAGAGTAAGCCTTAAACCATCTGTTCTGTTTACTTCTAAAACTTTTGCCTCTTCTAGTCCAAAGCTTCCTAGCATTGCAGATGGATTCATTAATCCATTTTCTATAAGTTTTAAACTATTTGCTTTAGGAAAATTCTGTATCCTATCACTTGAAGTAAATCTTTGTGGAAGTTTTTCAATAAGTTTTGATAATGGGAAATTTTCTTTTACTGTGTGACTAGCCAGCACCATAAAAGGCAATACTGCATCTCTAGTAGGTAAGGCATCTAATGTATTACCATTTTTCTCTACTACAGAACCTAAAAGAAAACCACCATTGGCTTCAAACCCTGTAAATGATTTGTAAGTCTTTAGCTGTTCAAACGCCTCTATCACATAGGGTGAACCTATTTTTGTTCTAATTACTTCTTGAAAAAAACCACTTTTTTCAATAGCGGTATTACAACTCACAGGAACTGCCAAGGCTTCAATTCCTAAAATTTGAGAAGTCAAGAGTCCCACTATATCTCCCCGTAGCCACTCGCCATTTTCATCAGCTATCAGTGGTCTATCTCCATCCCCATCAGTTGAAAATATAGCATCAAAATTATATTTATTTGACCACTCTTGCCCCTTTGCTTTATCTTCTTGTGATACTGCTTCTGTATCAATTGGTACAAATTTATCTGAACGGCCTAGAGTTGTAACATCTGCTCCTAGAGTTGTAAAAAGTTTAGAGTATAAATCCCTACCTGCACTTGAATGTTCATAGATACCAATTTTAAGACCATTTAAACAATTTTTTCCAAAATAGTTAGTATATCTTTCAATGTAGTTTTGTGAAGCTGTATCATTAGTTTGTGGTAAATAAGACCTAGATTCAATCATAGGATTTGAGTTATTTAATATTTCATTCTCACCCTTTTTTGATATCTCTCCAAGAGGGGTATAAAACTTAATACCATTTCTATCAAATGGAATATGACTGCCTGTAATCATAATAGATGGAATTTTATCTCTCATAGCTTGCAGTGCTAAAGCAGGAGTAGGTAACACTCCATAGAAATCTACTTCAAATCCATAGGATTTTATAGTCCCACAAATCGTTGCAGCTATCTCTGGACTACTTGGACGATTGTCCATAGCAACTGCTACTTTGTTAAACTCAAAACTTTTTTTCATAACATCTAAAAATGAAACTGTAAAAGCAGTACAAACTTCTTGAGTGAAGTCTATTACTAATCCTCTAGCTCCACTAGTTCCAAATTTTATGCCACTTTGTGCAATGATTTCTTTTATACTTTTCATATACTAAACTCTTTTGAAATCATCTGATATTCTTACGATATCATCTTCGCCCGTATATTCACCTACTTGAGCTTCTATAAGAACTACAGGAATTTTTCCTTCATTTGACAATCTATGAATTTCACCCATTTTGATATAGGTTGATTCATTTGGTCGTACTAGTCTTATTTCATCACCAACTGTAACAGTAGCAGTTCCCGATACTACTATCCAGTGTTCATTTCTATGATAGTGTTTTTGAAGAGATAATCTTTTACCAGGTTTTACTTCAATACGTTTTATCTTATACCCAGGAGTGTCTTCTAGCACCGTATATGTACCCCACGGACGATGAGCGGTTAAATGGATGTTGTGAAGTCCATTGCCTTGCTCTTTTATTTTCTCTACAACTTTTTTTACTTTTTGGCTTGAACCTTTTTTAGAGATTAGTAAAGCATCTCCAGTATCTACTATTATTAAGTCTTCAATATCTACTGTAGCTATTTTTCTTTCAACCCCATAGATAAGATTGTTTTTAGAATCTATTGAAATATGTTGTGCATTACTTGTATTGCCATTTTTATCTTTTTGAAGCTCTTCATAAAGTGAATCAAAGCTTCCTACATCGGACCAACCTATATCACTAGCTACTACTTTTACTCTATCTGATTTTTCCATTACGGCATAATCAATACTATCCTCAGGTATACTTGCCATATCGTCATGCTTAATTCTAATAATAGAGTCTTTTGTACTATTTTCAATAGCATGGAGAGCTGTTTCATAAATGTTAGGAGAGTACTTTTGAAGCTCTTCTAAAAAAACTCCTGCTTTAAACATAAACATTCCAGAGTTCCAATAATAATTACCTGATTCAAGATATTTTGTAGCTGTTTGAAAGTCTGGTTTTTCATGAAAAGCTTTTACATCAAACTCATTTACAGTTTCAATATATCCAAATCCAGTTTCGGCAAATGTTGGAGTTAGTCCAAATGTTACAAGGTTAGTGCCAGATGCAAACTCTTT
>RRZU010424353.1_pt1 | contig 13984 bp, 7 predicted proteins | sample 2165561 | NCBI WGS metagenome assembly RRZU01 (sample SAMN10456909, study PRJNA506462) | wastewater metagenome | isolation source: wastewater sludge | place: USA: Moscow, Idaho
AGCTGTCCCTGCGTGGCCTGCTCGAAGCGGGCGTTGTCAGCGACCTCACCGAAGTTCCAGCCCTCGCCGTACAGGTAGATCGACTTTCCGTCGACACCGTCGCGTGACAGCGTCAGCTCGTCGAGCGACTCCCGGACGGCGAGCATGTTCGCCTTCGAGTGGTGCCCCATGAGGTCGAAGCGGAAGCCGTCGATCCGGTACTGCTTGGCCCACGTGACGACGGAGTCGACCATGAGCTTCTGCGCCACGAGATTCTCCGTCGCGACGTTCGAGCAGCACGTCGAGGTCTCGACGCCGCCCGTCGCGCTGAGCCGCTGGTAGTAGCCCGGCACGACCCGGTCGAGGACCGACTTCGGGTCCTGGCCGCTCGACGCCGTGTGGTTGTACACGACGTCTTGGACGACCTGCAGACCGTTCTTGTGCAGCGCGCCGACCATCGTGCGGTACTCGGCTACGCGGGCACCGCCGTCCTGGTTGCCCACCGAGGCGTACGACCCCTCGGGGGCCGTGTAGTGCATCGGGTCGTAGCCCCAGTTGAAGCCGTCCGCGTCCTTGATGGCGTCGACCGCCGCCTGCTGCTCCTCGCTGTCAGGAGCGAAGCCGGAGAGGTCACCGGTCGTGGCCTGCTTGCTGTGGTCCTCCTCGATCGTCGCGATGTCAAAGCTCGGCAGCAGGTGCACGGTGTTCAGCCCCGCCGCAGCGAGCTTGCGCAGGTGCTTGACTCCGTCGCCCTGCCCCGCGAACGCGAGGTAGGTGCCGCGCTCGGCCTCAGGCACGGACGGGTCCGTGATCGAGAAGTCGCGGATGTGCAGCTCGTAGATGCTGCGGTCCACGTCCCGGGCGATCTTCGGCGCCTTCGTCGTCGCCCACTGCGTCGGCCGGTAGGCCGGGTCAGCAAGATCGACGAGCACGGAGTGCGTCGAGTTGAGGGTCAGGCCCACCGAGTACGGGTCGGTGACGACGTTGTGCTCGACCTTGCCGGTCGAGGGCACGTACACCTCGATGTCGTACTTGTAGGGCTTGTCCTTCCAGGACGCGGCACCCGCGGTGACCCACGAGCCGTCGGTCTGACGCTCTGCGGGAACCTCGGTCGGGTCGGACGTGATGTCGCCGTCCGTCCAGACGAGCGTCGTCACGGAGCGTGCGGTCGGCGCCCAGACCGCGAGGGTCGGGACGTCCCCGGCCCAGGTGGCGCCGAGGTCACGGTCGACGACCGCGGCGAACACGTCGTCGAGCACCGGGGCGATCTGCACGCCGGTCGCGTACTCGACGGCCGCGCCCGAGCGCTGGACCAGGAAGAGCTGCCCCGTCAGGTACTCCTCGAGCTCCTCACGCGTGAGGGACTCGGGCAGCTCGAGCGCCACGTAGGACGCCAGGTGCGGGTACTTCTCGCGCAGCTCCGCAGCGAGGCCGCTGGCGTCCTGCGTGAGGTCGACCGAGAGAGCGTCAGCCGGAACGGTGACCTCGTCCTTCGTCGCGGACAGGCCGCCCTCGGGAGCGGAGAACAGCGTCCACGTGCGCGACGCCGACTCTCCGGGCACAGCGCCGACCGGCAGCGCGACGGTACGGGAGTCCAGCCAGACGGCCCGCGAGCCCTCGCCCGCGACGGTGGTGTCAGCCATCGCCGTGAACTCCTTCGTCTCCATGTTGAGGGTGAAGACCATCTTCGCGTAGTCGGTCGGGACGGAGAACCCGACGTTGGAGCCGGGGTAGCCCTCCGCCCACGCCTTGTCGAGCGCGGCCTTCGCCTCGTACGTGCCCTTCTTCAGGCGGTTGGTCTCGTACGTGTAGACGACGCCGTCACGGTCCCAGTTCTGCAGCCATGAACCGAGGCACGCGGGTGCCCAGGACGCCGCACAGCCGAGCTGTGGCTGGATCGTGCCCGCGATCGTCGCGAAGCGGCTCTCGCTGCCCGGGTAGATCGCGGTGACGAAGTGCGACTCGTCGTCGTAGACGAACGTGACGTCCGTCTCCTCGTCGAGGCTGAGGGGGATGTTGGCACCACCGTTGTCACGGTTCAGGCCGTAGTTCTCGTCCCACGCGTGACCGATGACTGCCTTGTACTCGTAGTCGCCCGCAGGCAGGGTGAACGTCGCCGAGTAGTTCGCGCCGACGCGCTCCGTGAGCTCGGCCTCGACGCACGTGGCGTCCCAGTCGGCGGCGCAGCCCATCTCGGAGTTGAGGCTGCCGGCGATCGAGACGACGGCGTCGCGCAGGGGCTCCGGGCCCTCGCTGGGCGCCTCGCCCGTCTCGACCGACAGGACGCCCGTCGTCAGGTCGAGCGTGGCGATGGCGGCGGGTGCCGCCTCGGTGATCTCGAAGGAGACGTTGCCGCCGTCCTCCGCGCCGTAGGCCGTGTCCCAGGACAGGCCGTCGACTGCCTTGACGTCGTACGTGCCAGGCTCGAGGCCCGTGAGGACCGCGCGGTACGTACCGTCGCCGCGCAGCTTCAGCTGGTTGTCGAGGCACGTCTCCTTCCAGTCAGCCCCGCACTTCGTCTGCGACGAGAAGCTGCCGACGAGCGAGAGCACCGGGCCCTCGGCGGTGTTGGCGCCGAGCTTGGTGATCGGGTCGAAGTAGAACGTGATCGGCCCGCCCGCGTGGGTGTAGGCGTAGTTCTCGCCGCCCGCCAGCGTGCCGTTGGAGTCGTAGTCGCGCCCCCACTCGGTGCCGAACGCGAACTTGTACGAGTACGAGCCCGCGGCGATGTCGAACGTGCCGGCGTAGGAGCCGTTGTCCCGCTCGGTCAGCGCCGTGCTCGTGCAGCCCGGGGTCCAGTCGGCGCAGCCGCCGATCTCGGTGCCGTGGCTCCCGGGGATCGACAGGCGGTTGTCGACGTCGCTGCCGGCCGCGTAGCCGGCGCCGTGGTCGTTGCCGACGACGGCGACGGTCGACGTCTGCGACCGGTTGCCCGCGGCGTCGCGCACGACCGCGCGCCCCTGGTGCAGGGCGCCGTCCTGGTAACCGTGCGCCGCCGCGTCGAAGAACACGCGCGGCGTCGTCGTGTCGTCGGTCCCGAGGATCTTCCAGTCCTCGGCGCCCACGCCCCGGACGTAGATCGACGTCTCGGCGTAGCGCTCGGTGCCGAGGTCGACGGAGATGTCCGCGAGCGGACGCAGTCCGCCCGTCGGTGCGACGGTCGTGAGCTGCGGCGCGATCGACTCCGCGTCGGCGACGAGCGGGGATCCCGCCTTGAGCACGACGGCGGACAGCGCCGGGACCTCGACCGTCACGGTGCCGTCGGCACCCGACGTGACGTCGTCGTCCGTGCCGTACAGGCCGGTGAAGGTCGCGCCCGGGGTGAGCGCCGTGAACGTGGCCGAGGCGGCAGTCGTCGCGTTGTTGACCGCGACGACGTACTCGACCATGTCGTTGGCAGCTGTGTCGACGCGCGAGAACGCGTAGATGCCGGCGCCCGGGTCGGCGTGCTGCTCGATCTGAGCGCCGGAGGACAGCGCCGGGTGGGCGCTGCGGAGCGCAGCGAGCCCGGCGATGTGCTTGTAGAGCGCGGCGTCGGTGTCGAACCGGTCGACGGCGCCTGCCGTCTCACCGTCGAGGAGCTTCTGCGTCGTGAACTCGTCTACCTGGGAGGCGAACATCGACTGGCGCGCGTCCTTGTCCTTGCCTTCGCCGACCGCGCCGACGAAGCCCTGCTCATCGCCGTAGTAGACGACAGGCTGGCCGCGCGTGAGGTACATGAGCGAGTGCGCGAGCTCCGACCGCTGCTCAGCGGCGTCCTTGTCCTTGACGAAGTAGCCGATGCGGCCCATGTCGTGGTTGCCGAGGAACGTCGGCAGGGAGTGCGCGTTCTTCGTCGCGGTCGTGTAGTAGTCGTCGCCCTCGAAGAGCGTCGTCAGGTTGGAGGCCTTGCCGCCCTGGGCCCACACGGCCGCGGCGTCCTGGAACGTGAAGTCGAGGACGGCGTCCATGTCGGAGTTGCGCAGGTACGGGGACAGCTTGACCGGGTCGGCGTCGTAGACCTCGCCGAACATGAAGAAGTCTGGGTTCGTCGCTGCGGTGGCGTCCTTGATCGCCGTCGTCCACTGCTCCCAGAAGGAGAAGTCGACGTGCTTGGCGGTGTCGATGCGGAAGCCGTCGATGCCGGACGTCGCCCAGTGCTCGTAGATGTCGATGAACCCGTCGACGACGTCCTGCTTCTTCGTGTCGAGGTCGTCGAGACCGTCAAAGTCGCCGAGGATCGCCGACTCGCCCTGCCACGTCGAGTTGCCACGGTTGTTGTACATCGACGTGTCGTTGAGCCACGCGGGGACCTTGATGTCCTCGAGGCCGACGGGGATCACCGGGGTGTAGGCCGGGACCGGGTTGCCTGCCGCGTCCTTCGTCGGGCGGTACGTGTACTCGCCCTCCTCGTAGCTGATGATGTCTGCGGTGTGGTTGACGATGATGTCGAAGTACACCTTGATGTCGCGGGCGTGCGCCTCGTCGATGAGCGCGTCGAGCTCGGCGTTCGTGCCGAGGTGCGGGTCGATCTGCGTGAAGTCGGTGATCCAGTAGCCGTGATAGCCGGCGGACTGGTCGGCGCCGGTCCCCTGGACGGCGCGGTTCTTGAACGACGGGGTCAGCCAGATCGCGGTCGAGCCGAGGCCCTCGATGTAGTCGAGGTTGGCGCGCAGACCGGCGATGTCACCGCCGTGGTAGTAGGCCTTGTCGGTCGGGTCGAAGCCCGAGACGCTGCGGTCGTTGTCCTCGCCCTCGGGGACGAGCCCACCCGTGTCGTTGCTCGGGTCCCCGTTGGCGAAGCGGTCGGTGAGGACGAAGTAGAACTGCTCGTCGGAGCCTGGCTGGCGCACGGGCGCCGGCGCGTCGGCCTCGGTGGCCGGCTCGACCGTGTCGTCGACGGGCGTCACGGTCGTCTTGCCGGTCGCGGTGTCGAACGTGAAGCGGAGCTCGGCGTCTCCCCCGAGGCCGAGGTCGATGTTGGGTGCACCAGCGGCGCTCGATCCGTTGGCGCCCCAGGCGGGCGCCTCCCAGCTGTCGCCGTCGAGGACCTTGAAGGCGTACCGACCCGCGCTGAGCGGAGCGGTGAGCGCGTAGACGGACGTGTCCCCGACCTGAGCGAGGAGGCCGCCCTCGCACTCGGGCAGCCAGTTGTCGGCGCAGCCGAGCTGCGTCTGGAAGCTCCCGACGAGCCGGTAGGCCGGCGGGTCGGCTGCTACTGCGGTGCTCGGCACCGCCGCGACGCCGGTGGCCGCGAGGGCCGCCGTCGTGAACGCCGCGGCGGTGCCGCGGAGCCTTCGCCCGGACGGCGAGCCCGCCCGGACGTGTGTTGCGTGAACCATGGATGGACCCCTTTGTCAGTGCGGACCACGACGTCCGCACGCAGCATGTGGGGGCGAGGCTAACCGTTGCAGCAACTTGCAGCAACCGCTCAGAATTTCGTTGCAGGGTAGGACGAATAGGACGCCAGGATCGGCATGATCCCGTCATGACCAGGTCAGATTCTTGCAACGTCCGACGACGCGCCCGAAAGGTGCCTACCGCCTATCCCGGACACGACGAGACCCCGGCCCTTTCGGGTCCGGGGTCTCGTCAGCGCACAGCGAGGTCAGATGAGCCCGAGCTTCTCCACCGCGGCCCGCTCCTCGAACAGCTCTGCGACCGACGCGTCGATGCGCCCGCGGGAGAAGTCGTCGATCTCGAGCCCCTCGACGATCTGCCACTCGCCGCCGCGCGACACGACAGGGAACGAAGAGATGACACCCTCCGGGACACCGTACGAGCCGTCCGACGGGATGCCCGCACTCGTCCACTCCCCCTCCGGGGTGCCGCGGACCCAGTCGCGCACGTGCTCGATCGCCGCGTTCCCCGCCGACGCAGCCGACGACGCGCCACGCGCCTCGATGATCGCGGCACCACGCTTCGCGACCGTCGGGATGAAGTCCTCGGTGAGCCACGCGCGGTCCTCCGCGAGCTCCGCGCCGCTCCGGTCCCCGACGCGGGCGTGGAAGATGTCCGGGTACTGCGACGCCGAGTGGTTGCCCCAGATCGTCACGTTGCGCGTGCGACGCACCGGGACACCGGCGCGGCGCGCAAGCTGCGACAGCGCACGGTTGTGGTCCAGGCGCGTCATCGCGTTGAACCGCTCGACCGGGACGTCCGGCGCGTGCTTGGCCGCGATGAGCGCGTTCGTGTTCGCAGGGTTCCCGACGACGAGGACGCGCACGTCAGACGCCGCACCCGCGTTGATCGCCTCGCCCTGAGGCCCGAAGATCCCGCCGTTCGCGGCGAGGAGATCGGCACGCTCCATGCCCGCCCCGCGCGGACGTGCCCCGACGAGCAGCGCGACGTTCACGCCGTCGAAGGCCTTGACGGGGTCGTCGAAGATCTCGATGCTCTCGAGCCGGTCGAACGCGCAGTCGTCGATCTCCATCGCCGTGCCCTCCGCAGCACGGACCGCCTGCGGAACCTCCAGGAGACGCAGACGGATCTGCGTGTCATGACCGAGCATCTGACCTGAGGCGATGCGGAACAGGATGCCGTAGCCGATCTGCCCGGCAGCTCCTGTGACCGTCACTGTCACCGGCTGTGCGTTCATCGTTCAACTCCCTCGTCGTCGTGCCGCACGCGACCCGCCGATCAGGCGGGACGCCTTGTCCCATCATGCCAACAGCGGCCTGCCCGGGAATCCGGACAGGCCGCTGCTGATCAGGTTCCGCTCAGGCCGCGAGACGCGCCGAGAGGTTCTCGTCGAGCGCTGCGAGGAACTCCTCCGTCGTCAGCCACTCCTGCTCCGGACCGATGAGGAGCGCGAGGTCCTTGGTCATCTTCCCGGACTCGACCGTCGTGATGACGACGTCCTCGAGGGTCTCCGCGAACGTGACGACCTCGGGGGTGGCGTCGAGCTTGCCGCGGTGCATGAGACCGCGCGTCCACGCGAAGATCGACGCGATCGGGTTCGTCGACGTCGGCTTGCCCTGCTGGTGCTGGCGGTAGTGCCGCGTCACCGTGCCGTGCGCCGCCTCAGCCTCGACGGTCTTGCCGTCGGGCGTCATGAGGACCGAGGTCATCAGGCCGAGCGAGCCGAAGCCCTGCGCGACCGTGTCCGACTGGACGTCGCCGTCGTAGTTCTTGCACGCCCAGACGTAGCCGCCCTCCCACTTCATGGCCGAGGCGACCATGTCGTCGATCAGGCGGTGCTCGTAGGTGAGGCCGGCAGCGTCGAACTGCTCCTTGAACTCCGCGTCGAAGACCTCCTGGAACAGGTCCTTGAACTGGCCGTCGTAGGCCTTGAGGATCGTGTTCTTCGTCGAGAGGTAGACCGGGTAGCTGCGCTGCAGGCCGTACGCGAACGACGCGCGGGCGAAGTCCTTGATGGACTCGTTGAAGTTGTACATGCCCATCGCGACGCCGCCCTCCTCGGGGAACGTCACGACCGTCTGCTTGATCTCCTCGGAGCCGTCGGCAGGCGTGTACGTCAGCGTCAGCGTGCCCGCGCCGGGAACCTTGAAGTTGGTCGCCTTGTACTGGTCGCCGTGCGCGTGACGGCCGATGATGATCGGCTTGTTCCAGCCCGGCACCAGGCGCGGGATGTTCGAGATGATGATCGGCTCGCGGAAGACGACGCCACCGAGGATGTTGCGGATCGTGCCGTTGGGCGACACCCACATCTTCTTGAGGCCGAACTCCTCGACGCGCGCCTCGTCGGGCGTGATCGTCGCGCACTTGACGCCGACGTTGTACTGCTTGATCGCGTTGGCGGCGTCGATCGTCACCTGGTCGTCGGTCGCGTCGCGGTTCTCGATCGACAGGTCGTAGTACTTGAGGTCGATGTCGAGGTACGGGTGGATGAGGCGGTCCTTGATGAACTGCCAGATGATGCGCGTCATCTCGTCGCCGTCGAGCTCGACTACCGGGTTGACGACCTTGATCTTGCCCATGCGCACGGATCTCCTGTGTGTCTGCGGGGGGTTTCCTCGGACGAGCCTAACCGATTTCTTGACGTCAAGATAGTTCGTGCGGCGTGGACCACCGCACGTCCTGGTGCCACACTCAGGCAGTGCTCAGCCCATGGTGAGAGCATCCAGCGACCCACCGGACGCCCCAGACGGGGCCCCACAGACAGGACACGCATGTCGACGACAGCGCCCGAGACCGACCTCGGCTTCACGAACGACCTCCCGGACACGCCGGGCCTCCTCTCCCGGATGGGTGCCGAGGTCTTCGCCACCTTCGTGCTCGTGCTGCTCGCGGGCGGCGCCGCGGTCTACTCCTCGATCAACGTCATCGGCACCGGCACGCTCGGCGTCGCGCTCGTGGCCGCCGCTGCCGTCGCCGCGGCAGGGTCCGCCGTGTCGCGCGTGTCCGGCGGGCACCTCAACCCGGCCGTGACGCTCGGCCTCGCGGTCGCCGGCCGCTTCGCCTGGCGCGACGTGCTGCCCTACTGGCTCGCGCAGCTCGTCGGTGGCGCCCTCGGCGGCCTCACCATCTTCCTCGCGACCCCGCAGTCGTTCGGGACGGCGCTCCAGCTCGAGACGCAGCGCGACGTCGTCTCTCTCGCCGCGAACGGCTTCGGTGCGCACTCCCCCGTCGGGCGCATCTCCGAGGGTGCGATCGACGTGTCCCTGCAGAACGCGCTCATCGTCCAGGCGATCGCGGCGGCCGTCCTCGTCGGCGTCTACCTCGGTGTCACCGGCCGCCGGTCGTGGGCGGCGAACCCGCTCGTGCTCGTCGGGCTCGTCTTCGGTGGCCTGATGGTCGTGACGATCCCGCTCACCAACGGCGGCGTCAACCCCGCGTCCTCGTTCGGCATCGCGATCTTCTCGACGTCGTGGGCGCTGTCCCAGCTCTGGCTGTTCGCGGTCGCGCCGCTCGTCGGCGCGGTCGTCGCCGGCGCCTGCTACCGCCTCGCCGTGACCGAGGTGCCCCCGGCGCTCGTCGACCCCGCCGTCGAGGAGGACGCAGCGGTCGCCGCCGATGCGGACACGCTGGTCGACGCCGAGCCCGACACCGCAGCCGCTAGCACGTCCGACGTCACGACCGACGCCGAGGCCGCAGACGAGGAGCCCACGGCTCCGCGCGACTGACGCATCAGCACCACGCCTCGCAGCGACGGCCGCCACCCCCGACGGGGTGGCGGCCGTCGTCGTCCGCAGGCTGCGGCTAGATCTGGGGTGCGGTCACGGCGATCACGGTGATCGCGGCGCACAACGTCCAGAACAGACCGACGTCGAAGATCCGCGAGCGGATCGCCAGGCCTGCGACCGGCTCGGACGCCACGAGCCGCACGCCACCGCACACGGCGAGCTGCGCGGCAAGCACGAGCGCAGCAATCCGGGAGCCGACCACGAACGCGAGCAGGCACACGAGGACGATCGTCGTGATGTTCGCCCAGATCCACAGGTTGCGACGCGGGGCGATCGCCCGCGAGGCCGCAGCGACGTCGTCGACCGGGACGCGTCCGGCGTCGACCTCAGGGTCGTCGTCCGCGCTCGTCTGCTCCACGACGGCCTCCTCCTGCGTCTCGTGCGGGCCGTCCGGCCCAGGTCCGCCCACGAGACTACCGTTGTCCCGTGATCGAGCCCGCACCCACCAGCGCCCGCGTCCCTCGTTCTGTCGTCGTCGTCGGGGCGGGCCTCGCCGGGGCACGCACGGCCTCACGGCTGCGAGGCCTCGGCTTCGCGGGCCGCCTCACGGTCGTCGGCGACGAGCCGCTCGCGCCGTACGACCGGCCACCGCTCTCCAAGCACCTTCTCGACCGTCCGCAGCCGACGTGGCTCGCCGACGACCTCGACATCCGGCTCTCCGAGCTCGCGGACGAGGTCCTCCTGGGCGTCGCCGCCGTCGGGATCGACGCCGTCGCGCGCGCCGAGCACCCCACCTACCGCGTCGCCCTCCGCGCCGCGGACGGCGCGCCCCGCACGCTCGAGGCCGACGCCGTCGTCCTCGCGTGCGGCTCACGGCCCGTCCGTCCGGCGGGCTGGGAGGACGCGCTCGTGCTGCACACCGCCGACGACGCCGACCGGCTCCGCGCCCGTCTCGCCGAGGCGTCCGCCGCGGGCGGGCGGCGGCACGTCGTGTGCGTCGGCGCAGGGTGGATCGGTGCGGAGCTGGCGGGGGTCCTCACGGACGCCGGTACCGACGTCACGGTCGTCGAAGCGGCGCCCGTGCCGCTCGCCGCCGCGCTCGGCGAGCACGCGGGCAGGCTCACCCTCCCCTGGTACGACGAGCGTCCCGGGCTGCGCCTCGTCACGGGCGCGAACGTCGTCGCCGTGCGGCCAGGCGGGGTGGACCTCGGCGACGGCACGACGATCTCGGCGGACGTCGTCGTCGCGGCCGTCGGGGCCCGTCCCGCGACGGCGTGGCTCGACGGCACCCTCGCCGGGCTCGTCGACCTCGGGCCGCGCGGCGCGGTCGTCGTCGACGAGCAGCACCGACCGATCGACGCGACCGGTCAGCCCGTGGCAGGGCTCGAGGGCGTGCGCGTCGTCGGGGACGCGGCGCTGCGCCGCTCCCCACGGCACGGCTGGGTCGCGGGCGGACACTGGGACGCCGCGCTCACCGGTCCCGAGACCGCGGTGCGCTCGCTCCTCGGGTGCCTCGACGGGCCCGCGCCCGACCCGGCGCCGTACGTGTTCTCCACGCAGCTCGGCCACGAGCTGTCGATGTTCGGGGTGCCGGGCGCGGACGACGACGTCGTCGTGCGCGGCGGTGACGAACGCCCCGGCGGGACCGGCGGCTGGACCGCCCTGTGGTTCGCGCCCGACGACGGCCGCCCCGGACGCACGCTCACGGCAGCGCTCGCCGTCGACCGGCCGCGGGACGTCGCGGCAGCCCGCCGCCTGTTCGCCGGCGCCGAGCTGCCGCGGCTCGACCCGGCGGTCGCCGCCGACCCCGACTCACGGCTGCGGTAACGCCGGCCGCTCCCGCACGAGGAACAGCGGCGCCGCGATCGCGGCGGACACGACCAGGTCGAGCGCGCGCAGCCCCGGTGGGCGCCCAGAAGCGGTTGCGGACCTGTGTGAGCGTCTGTGGCGGGCGCGGCCGGGCGGGGCGTGCGCAGGGCCCGGCCGCCGCAGCAGCCAGGCCCTCGCCCTGATCCAGGACGCCCCAGCGTCAGTGCGCGAAGTGGCGCGTCCCCGTGAAGTACATCGTCACGCCCGCAGCCTGCGCCGCCGCGACCGACTCGTCGTCACGCACCGAGCCGCCCGGCTGCACGACCGCGCGCACGCCCGCGTCGAGCAGGACCTGCAGGCCGTCCGAGAACGGGAAGAACGCGTCCGACGCCGCGACCGCGCCACGCGCCCGCTCCGCCTCCCCCGCGTTCGCCCGCTCGACCGCGAGCCGGCACGAGTCGACCCGGTTGACCTGCCCCATCCCGACCCCGACGGACGCACCGCCGTCAGCCAGGAGGATCGCGTTCGACTTCACCGCGCGCACCGCACGCCACGCGAACGCCAGGTCCGCGAGCGTCGCCTCGTCGGCCGCTTCTCCCGCCGCGAGCGTCCACGTCGTCGGGTCGTCGCCGTCGGCGTCGACCCGGTCGACCGCCTGCACGAGCAGGCCGCCCGAGATCGGGCGCGTCTCGACCGCCGCCGTCGGCGGGTTGTCGACCATGAGGAGTCGCACGTTCTTCTTCGCACGCAGGATGTCGAGCGCCTCCGGCTCGTAACCCGGCGCCACGACGACCTCCGTGAAGATCTCCGCGATCTGCCGGGCCGCCTGGACCGACACGACGTCGTTGAGCGCGATCACGCCGCCGAACGCCGACAGCGGGTCGCACGCGTGCGCCCGCGCGTGCGCGTCCGCGATGTCCGTGCCGACCGCGATACCGCACGGGTTGGCGTGCTTGATGATCGCCGCCGTCGGCTGCTCGCCGTGGTCGTGCGCCGCACGCCACGCCGCGTCCGCGTCGACGTAGTTGTTGTAGCTCATCGCCTTGCCGTGCAGCTGCGTCGCCTGCGCGAGGCCCGCGTCACCCGAGCCGACCGTGTACAGCGCCGCACGCTGGTGCGGGTTCTCGCCGTAGCGCAGCACGTCGGCACGCTCGTACGTCGCACCGATCCACGCCGGGAACCCGGTCGAGACGACCTCGCCGTCGAGCGCGACGTCGTCCGTCGGTGACAGGACGGAACCCATCCACGACGCGACCGCGACGTCGTAGGCCGCCGTGTGCACGAACGCCTGCGCCGCGAGCGCCTTGCGCTGCGCATACGTGAAGCCACCACCCGTGACAGCCTCGACGACCGCGTCGTACGCGACCGGGTCGACGACGACCGCGACCGACGGGTGGTTCTTCGCCGCCGCGCGCACCATCGACGGTCCGCCGATGTCGATCTGCTCGACGCACTCGTCCGGCGTCGCGCCCGACGCGACCGTCTCCGTGAACGGGTAGAGGTTCACGATCACGAGCTCGAACGGAGCGATCTCGAGCTCCGCGAGCTGCGCAAGGTGGTCAGCCTTGCGGGTGTCCGCGAGGATGCCCGCGTGCACGCGCGGGTGCAGCGTCTTGACGCGACCCTCGAGGCACTCGGGGAAGCCGGTGAGCGCCTCGACGGGCGTCACCGGAACGCCGGCCGCCGCGATCGTCGACGCCGTCGAACCGGTCGAGACGATCTCGACGCCCTCGGCGTGCAGGGCCTGGGCGAGCGGGACGAGGCCCGTCTTGTCGTAGACCGAGACGAGCGCGCGCCGCACGGGGCGCCGAGCGTCGTCGGCCAGGGGCGTCACAGCCGGGTCAGAGGTGTGCGAGGAGAACATGCTGGCTCCTGAGGTCGCGTTCGGATACGTGTCCGACAGGGCGCCCAGGCGGGCGGCGCCCTCGGCAGGGAACCTCAGCCGCTTCCCGGTGGTTGAGCCCACCTTCGCCAGTCACGACCACTGACTAGTCTAGCGGCCCCGTCGCGCCCTCGGCAGGGGCAGGGACCGCCATCGGCAGAGCCGCGCCCAGCCGTCTGCAGGGTGAGGCGCAACGCGCGAGGTCACGCCCAGCCGCGACCGACGACGGCGCGGCCCGCCTCGACCCGCAGCCCGCCGCGCGCGACCTTGCCCACCTGCGCCACGAGCATCTCCCGCTCCGCGACCTTGATGCGCTCGTGCAGGGACTCCTCGTCGTCGTCGTCGCGGACCTCGACGACCGTCTGGGCGATGATCGGGCCCGTGTCCACGCCTGCGTCGACCACGTGGAAGGTTGCGCCCGTGACGCGCACCCCGTACGCGAGCGCGTCGCGCACGCCGTGCGCGCCAGGGAACGACGGGAGGAGCGCCGGGTGCGTGTTGACCGTGCGCCCGCCGAACTCGGTGAGGAACGCGGCCCCCAGGATGCGCATGAACCCCGCCGAGACCACGAGGTCCGGCGAGAAGACGCTCACGCTGCGCGCGAGCGCGCGGTCCCACGCGGCGCGGTCCTCGAAGTCGGCAGGCGCGACGACCGCCGTCGGGATGCCCGCAGCACGGGCGATCTCGAGCCCGCCCGCGGCAGCCTTGTCCGACACGACTCCGACGACGCGTGCGCCGTACGCGTCGTCGCCGTGCGACGCGAGCAGCGCCGCCAGGTTGGAGCCCGCCCCCGACACGAGGACGACGACGCGGGTCACGTCGGTTCGCCCTGCAGCACTCGGGTGGGACATGATCGGAGCGGAGTCATCAGCCACGGGACCGACCCTAGCGCCACCCGGCGCCGTGCCCGCGCGTCAGAACGGAGCCCCTCGGTGTCGCAGCGCCTCACCCACCGCCCGCCGACGGAGCCTGCCCGCAAGCCCGCCCGCCCCGCCCCTGAGCCCGAGCAGGTCGCCCTCGCGGCCCGCCGCTCGATGCAGCTCGGGGTCGCGATGGTGCTCACCATGCTCCCGACCTTCGCGAGCTTCCCGGCGCGCATGCTGACGATCCCGTTCGGGATCCTCACGGTCGTCGTCGGCGTCCGCGCGACCGTCGCCGCCGTGCGCGCCCGCTCGGGCGGCCTGCTCCTGCCTGCCGTGTCTGCGGGGACCGTCCTCGCGGCGGTGTTCACCCTCTCCGTCGGGTCAAC
>RRZU010216545.1_pt1 | contig 13983 bp, 9 predicted proteins | sample 2165561 | NCBI WGS metagenome assembly RRZU01 (sample SAMN10456909, study PRJNA506462) | wastewater metagenome | isolation source: wastewater sludge | place: USA: Moscow, Idaho
CAGGCTGTGCGGATCACAAGGCTTGCACGGAGAAAGGTTGTTGTGCAGGTAAATCCTGTTGCAAATCCTGATACGAATGGGTTACTGTTCGGAACCAACCATCTAATCAATTAAGGAAAAAGTAAAATCAGCGGCAGCATCTTAAGATGCTGCCGTTTTAATCATGATTAAAAATTGAAAACATTAATTAATCCTGTGTGATCGGGGCGGGGTTGGGAAAGATGTCCAGCAGGAGTTTATTCAGGTGTTTTTCCCGGAAGAATTGCTGGCAAATAATGGTTGCCCTATCCAATAATTGGTCGAGGCAATGTTGATCTTTATTCAGTAGCCTGCACGCTTCCTTCACGGCATCATGGTGTTTCATCCGGGCTATTTGAGCCAGGGCTTCGGCAGTGGCCATAATGGTGAGGCCTTCATCTTTGATCCTGCCCATTTCGGCGATCATCCAACTAAGGCACAGGAAGTATTTTTTCTCAAACCTGAGTATGTAGGGGTTTTGTGCAGGTGGCGGTAAACGGTTAAATGGGGATTCAACAATTTCCGTGGTGAGATAAGGTACGGTCAACGGGTCTGTCTCCCCATTATCGGAAAACTGGATGGCACCTTGTAATGCCTGCGGATAAATGCTTAGCCAGCGTAGTTTGCGTCGCATTTCGTGTACCTGGGATTCCATTTCGGTGAAACGGTCAGGCATAAACGAAATGATTTCCCGGATGGATTCTTCATAAAAAGACCTGATCCCGGCTATTTCCTTTTCGGCTTTCATCCATTCCGCCTCGTCCAGTTTTTCCCGGATTTTAGATAGCCTTCTGGCATCTTCCCCGGTCCATTTGTTCTCTGTCAGAATATCATTCAGCCTTTGTACCTTTTCACGCGTCTGAGCCTGTATGTAAGCAATGACGAATTCCGGCATGCCGGCTACCTGTTGCAGGTCTTTTGCGGCATTATCGTAATAATCGATGGCTCCAATGCCATCTTCCAGGAGTTTGAAATGTTCTTTGATTTTTTCGAATTTCTTTGGATTATGCAGGCCGCGGTGCAATTTGGCCAATGCCTCCAGCATGAAGAAACTGGTGCGGGCATTGTTCTGATAAAGCCACAGGGCCGGATTGACCGCTTTGAAAGCCTGTTGTAACAAGGTTTCCGTTTCCAGCAGGTATCTGTTGAACCTGGTACGCCCCGGTCTCATATCGATTGGTTTAAGCTTGTTCAAAATAAGCGACGGAACCGCCGACCCAGGTTTTATCCTTATTATATCTTGTGCCTATCATCTTTCCCTTGCTCAGCCTGGCGAGGTTATGCACGGCTTTTGGTCTGTCCCATCCGTCTTTCCAGAAAAAGAACAAGCGTATTTCCGCTTTAGCCGGTTCATCCATTGTTTGGATGACAGACGCATATTGCACCTTCTTCTGCAGTATCCAGTTTTCCGGGTCGGTAATGCGGTCGATATCTTCCTGTGTGACATCTATCACAACGCCCATTCCTGCAAAAGAGAACAGGGGTTTTAGCACAAACTGCGTGAGATCGACGGGCTGGGTCATTTCGCTCAGGAAGAAAGTCTCCGGTACATACGGATTACTGATAAAGGGAAGGGTGAATTTGCTGATGCGGTAAAACCAGTTGGGGTGGGGTACCCATTCCACATCATAAGGTTTGGTCAGGTCGATAATGGAGCCCAGGTCTTCCTGTTTCATCAGGTCATCGAAAATAAGCCTGTTGTAAATGCGGCGAACCCTTGTTTTTTGTCCATCCCTTTCATAAAATAATTGGTCGCCTTCGGCCATCAGTTTGGTCAGGCAGACCGTTCTGATGCCCAGTAATTGTTCGGTACAGTAAAAATCGATCCTTGTCTTTTGCTGTTCCGGAAATATCTCCATCAGGATCACTTCAGCGGGATCATGGTTACCAACAATGATGTCTTTCAGTAATTGTATGTATGTGTCTTTCGTATATCCATTCAGGTAAGAGCTGTAATGAGCAGGCACACCGGCATATCTCCTGGTGATTTCGCTATGGAAGGCCTGGAAACAATAGAGGGTGGGGAATCCCTGCATTTCGATCAGTTGGGGTTCCAGCTCGCCCTTTTCATTTTCACAAACGCCAAAATCAAATACGAGCATGGGGGTATGGCTGTTTTCGCCGGGTACCCTCAGGTTGTCGGGAATGCTGCGTTCTGTCAGTTCCTTAAAATGGGGAGCGGTGATCACATCAATGATATCCTCGCAGGCATGCAGCATTTTGTCTGTAAAATCTTTCGGAACAAAAACGGGGGTTTCCGCATTCCTGAAATCCAGCGCACCGGGATGCAGCGCTTCGATCTCAGCCATATATTCCTCATATTTTTTTTCGGTGAACTGACTGTTGAATTGTTTCCTGAGTTCCTGTTGCATGTATGTTCGTTTATGGAGTCGTTCAATAAAAATAAGGATTATTCGAATCACCTGATCCTGAATTCAGGCTATGAAGGGAGGAAGCAAAATACTGAGGGAGATTAAACTTCAACAGGCACGAGACGGTTGATGGAATGCTGCAGAAAATTGGGCAGTACACGGGCATAGGTGTACATGATCTTATCGGGGTCGTTCAGGTGGCCGATCATCGACTCCCATTTTTCATATCCGTGGTTCTCAATGACCGTTTTTTTCTTTTCCTCCGTTTGCAGGTAAAGCGACATACCCACCGCATCGGCTTCCGGATGAAATTGTGTGCCGATCATATGATCATTGAATCGAAGTGCCATGATGGCTCTTTCGTAAGGAACATGCGGACGGGATTTTTCGATCGCCAGGATGCTGGCTCCCAATTCACGTAAACGGTTGTGCCTGGGCTGTATGACCTGGAAATCGCGGCTGTCCACCGCGTAAAAAGGATCCCGGAGACCTTCGAAGACAGGTTCTTCCCGGGCATCGGAAACATAATGAACCGGGAAAACGCCAAATGCGGTGCTTTTGCGTTGCGTCACTTCTGCCAGTTTAAAATACCGGCACGCCAGTTGAAAAGAATGACAGATAAAAAAGACCTGCTTTTTCTGTACGTTCGACTCCAGGGCATTATACCGGCTTACATCACTGATCCAGTCGAAATAGGCATTTTCCCAGGCGGAGCCTTCGCTTTCCAGCGGACTTCCGGGGCCGCCACTCGAAATATAGATGTCATAATCCAGGCCAGGTACCTGGTTTTCCAGCCTGACTTCGAACTCATCCCATTGAAGATCAAGGTTGTTCATCTCTCCAAACTGGTTCAGAATCTCTCTCAAACAGCGCATTCCCTGGTTGGCAACCCCGGCGTACAGATCCAGGATGGCCACTTTTACTGTTTTTTTTCCGAATGCGCTCATGCTCCAAAAATAAACTTTTTTTAATCAAGGGTCAATCTAGAACGACAATCACGGTGCACAATTGTTCATTTTCAGTGATTTCTGTTTGCGCATGCTGTGCAGGTACCCGCCCAATGACGATCATTTCTTACCTTTGCCCGGTTTATGAAAACAAAAGCGATACGCAGGGATAAGGTCAATATCATCACCCTCGGGTGCAGCAAGAATATGGTTGACAGCGAGGTGCTGAGCGGCCAGCTGCTTGCCAATGAAATTGATACAGTACATGAAAATGCCAGTCGCGATCACAACATTGTGATCATCAATACCTGTGGTTTCATCGATAAGGCCAAAGAGGAGAGTATCAATACCATTTTGGAGAATGTGGAACTGAAGAAGAAGGGGAAACTGGATAAGGTATATGTGACCGGATGCCTGAGTGAAAGGTACCGCCAGAACCTGGAGCAGGAAATACCTGAAGTAGATGCTTTTTTCGGCACGATGGAACTACCCCTGATCCTGAAGAAATTCGAAGCCGATTATAAAGGAGAACTGATCGGCGAACGCATGCTCAGTACGCCACAGCACTATGCATACATGAAGATCAGTGAGGGTTGTAACCGAACCTGTTCCTTCTGCGCCATTCCGCTGATGAGGGGCAAGCACGTCAGCAGAACCATCGAATCATTGGTTGAAGAGGCCAAAAAACTGGTTCAACGCGGGGTGAAGGAGGTCATGCTGATTGCACAGGAACTGACATATTACGGGTTGGATATTTACAAGAAAAGGGAATTGCCGAGATTACTGCATGCACTGGCCGATGTGGAAGGGCTTGAATGGATACGCCTGCATTACGCCTATCCTTCGAAATTCCCGCTGGAGATATTGGATGTGATGAAAGAAAGGGATAATATCTGCAAATACCTCGACATGCCCCTTCAGCACGCTTCCAACCGGATGCTCGATGCCATGAAAAGGCAGATCACCCGCGAAGAAATGGAAGACCTGGTGCATGCCATCCGGGAAAAAATACCGGGCATTTGCCTCCGCACCACGCTGATTGCAGGATTCCCCGGCGAAACCCGCGAAGATGTGGAAGAGTTGAAGGATTTCCTGCAGAGGATGCGATTCGACAGGGTGGGGATATTTACCTACAGCCATGAAGAAGATACCAGCGCCTATGCATTGATCGATGATGTGCCGGCTGAAGAAAAGGAGGCCAGGGCTCAGGAGATCATGGAACTGCAGCAGGAAGTCAGTCTCGAAAAAAATGAAGAGAAAGTCGGACGGGTATTCAAAGTGCTGGTCGACAAAAAAGAAGCCGGCCGTTACCTGGGGCGCACCGAATTCGACAGTGTGGAAGTGGATAATGAAGTCATCATCAACAGTGGTCGTAAACTTGCCATCGGGGAATTTGTCCATGTCAGGATCACCAGGGCCTTTGATTACGACCTGGAAGGCGAAGTGGTTGACTGAGCTGTTAAAATAAGTTGAAATCAACCGGCGGTATCACCTGTTCTGCTAACAGGCAGGTATATTCGCCAATCAATACCATGCGAGCCCAACCTGATCATATTCTATATAGCCAGACCGGAGCATTTTCATCCATCGTACTGGATTACCTGCGGGATGATCCACGCTTGTCGGCTTTTTACCGTCACAGGCCAGATCTGCAGGGAGTGCAATCGGCCATTGCCGAAAGGAGAACAAAACCCACCGACCGGGCGTTGCTGGTTGAACAGTTGTTGAAGCAATATGAATCCATGCCGGATGCGGACAGGGCGATCGATCAGATCAGGCTCCTGGCAGATGAGCATACATTCACCGTGTGCACGGCGCATCAGCCCAATATTTTTACCGGGCATTTATACTTCATCTTTAAAATACTGCATGCGATCCGCCTGTCTGAAGAACTGAGCAGATCCATACCCGGGGCTTCATTTGTGCCGGTGTATTATATGGGTAGTGAAGATGCGGATCTGGATGAACTGGGGGAAGTGAATATTCTGGGCGAACATTATCAATGGCGCACAAAACAGCGCGGTGCCGTGGGGCGAATGCTGGTCGACCAGGGATTGCTGGATATTGTGCAGGCAATGGAAGGCCGTTTGTCCGTTGAGCCACATGGGGCGGAAGTGATCGCCATGGTCCGGCGTTTTTATAGATTGGGTATATCAATAGAGCAGGCCACCTTCGAACTGGTGCACGCACTCTTTGGTCGCTATGGCCTCATCGTTTTTCTGCCCGACCGTCCAGCATTCAAAGCCAGGTTCGCGGGCATCATGAAAAGGGAATTGCAGCAACAGTTTTCATTCCCTCTGGTAGCCGAAACCGTTAGCAGATTTCCGGAAGAATATAAGATCCAGGCTGCCGGCCGGGAGATCAACCTTTTTTATTTGTCCGACCAATTGCGTGAAAGGATCATATCCACCGATCATGGGTTCCGCGTGGCCAATACCGAGATCAATTTCACGCGCGAAGAAATTTACAGGGAATTACAGGAGCATCCGGAAAGGTTCAGTCCGAATGTGATCCTTCGCCCTGTTTTCCAGGAATACCTGCTTCCCAACGTAGTGTTTGTCGGGGGTGGCGGCGAACTGGCTTACTGGCTGGAATTAAAACAGGTGTTTGATTCTTCCGAAGTGCCTTTTCCCGTTCTGGTCCTGCGAAATTCGTTTATGTTGGTCAATGCATCCGCATCGTCTTTGTTAAGCAAAACAGGCATCACAGTGTCGGCGTTGTTTAAGCGTACCCTAGACCTGCAGAATGAACTGGTCCGCCGTCATGCCACTCTGCGTCTTGATCTGGATGAGGAGAAAACGGCTTTGAATAAAATCTATGATACCGTTTCAGGTGTATCAGGCAAGCTTGACCCAACACTGGCGCAGCATACGGAAGCATTACGCACACAGGCCCTCCGAAAATTAGTGGCCCTGGAAAAGAAAATGATGCAGGCGGAAAGGAAGCGCTCCGATGCCGGGTTAAGACAGGTTACAAAACTGAAACAATCTCTTTTTCCCAACGGTACTTTACATGAGCGGGTAGACAATATCCTGCCTTACCTGTCTGCACATGGCTTCCATCTGATTGATGATTTATTATCGGCCAGCCTGGGATTAGACCAACAGTTCACGGTCTTCTATATTTGATCATTCTCCGGTAACTTATTCTTTTCATTTAATCATTCTGTTATTCCGGCAATGCCTATGCGGTAAAATGCAGTAACCGGTAAGGTATGTATAAAAAAAGCCCCCATGGAGGGGGGCTTAAGAGATGTTCACAACTGGCGGCTTTAGTTGAAGTCGGCTTCTGTCACTCCATCATTTATCTTCGCTTCTTTCACCTGCATGTTGAATTCCATTTGTCCGGCTTGCTGGGTGATGGTAAATGGCAACAACAGGTTACCGGCTTTCTGGTAATTCTTATACTCGGTGATGGTGGTTATTTCCTGTCCTTCCTGCGTACTGCTGCTTTCGTCTTTCAGCAGCAGGCCCGATTTGGTGGAATAATATTCCAGTGTCACCTTTCCGCTTGGCTTTGTGACCTTGAGTTTATAAGCATCTTCTCCCGCCACTTTTTCAGTGCCCAGGTAAGATAATGTGTAGTCGGGCGACAGGTAAAACAATTGTGGAATTACACCCTTGTCGTCCTGGTATTCTTTGACCTCATCGGCGGCCATGTCTTCTTTTTTCCCCATTTGCATCTGATAACCTTTGGTGCCGTCAAAAACCATTTTAAAAACGGTCATTTCCCCCATTTTCATTTCATTGCTGTGTTTGTTGGGAGCCATGCGTTTTTCAGTGCCGGAAAATTGTTGGCCCATCATATCCATGCTCATTTCCATTCTGATGGTTTTCACTTTGGCTATTTCATCTTTTCCGCCAATGGCTGCAATATAATCGCTGATGACTTTGGACGCTGAAACGGATTCGGTGTTTTTTACGGTTTCTTTGACAGATACTTCAGCCGGTTTATCGAGGATGGGGTTGGCGTATTTATCATATTTTTTGATGGGGTAACCAAGCCTGCTCAGGTTGGGTAAGATCTTGCTGCCATTGCCAACGATGACGATGCGCGACTGGTCACTGAGGAAATATTTCCGGGCCACGCGCTGGATATCGGCAACGGTGAGTTTGTTGAGTTTTTGCAAAAAGCTGCGGTAAAAATCCTTGGGCAGGTTATTGATCAGGATGTTGGACGCATAGCTTGCAGAGCGTCCTGGGTTTTCCATTCCTAATGCAAAGGCGCCATTGTACAGGGCTTTGGCCGTGGCCAGTTCTTCTTCGGTAATCTTTCCTTCCCGCATATTATTGATCTCATGGATGATCTCGGCTACGGCACTGTCGGCTTTTTCGCTCCTGACCTGTGCGCTGCTGACAAAGGTGCTCATGAACCGGCCATCGCCCACATCGGAATAACTGCCGTAAGTAAAACCATGTTTTTCCCTCAGGTTCATATACAGTTTGCTTTCCGCTCCGCCACCCAGGATCTGATTGGCGATCAGGAGGGCGTGATAATCCGGATTATTCAGCGGATTATAAATGACATTGGTGACCCTGATTTCACCCTGAACGGCAGAGGGGAGGTCTACAAAATCAATTTCCGTTGAAGGCGGGTTAACCGAGGGTGGGATGCTGGGCAGGCTGAGTTTGGGGCCCGTCCATTTACCAAACGCTTTCATGGCAAGTGCTTTGGCGGTTTCCGGTTTGATATCACCAACAAAAGTCAGGTAACTCCGGGAGGGGCTCATGTGCTTGCTGTAGAAGGATTTTACATCATCCTGCGTGATGGCGTTGATGGTTTCTTCCGTTTCGAATTCACCTAAGGCTGTATTCTTACCGAAACTGAGCGCCGATGTCACACGGGACGATATCGTGCCCGCACTTTTTTCGCTGCTTTTTAATGCCGTGAGGGTTTGTTTTTTAAGCTTGTCGAATGACTCCTGCGGAAAAGCGGGTGACTGTATGGCATCTGCCATGAGCAAAAAGGCCTGCTCAAAATAACGGGTAAGGGCAGACGCGGATCCGCCTCCCGCATTCAGGTTGACATCGGCCCCGATACGGTCCACCGATTCGTCGAAAATGTCTTTGGATTTTTTTTTGGTACCTTCGTTCAGCATTTGCCCCATCAGGTCCTGCACGCCGGCTTTATCAGCTTCCAGCACCGGCCCGCGGTCGATGTTCAGCCTCGCGGTGACTTTGGGTAATTTGTGGTTCTCCACCACCAATACCGTAATGCCGTTGGGCAAGGTGAAAATGGCGGGGTCTTTGAACGAGATCACAGGCGCATTGCCCGGTTTGGGCGGCTTGCTCCTGTCGATAGGTTTTTGGGCAAACACAACCATGCTCACCAGTGTTCCAAACAAAAGACTTATATATTGTTTCATGATCAATCAGTTTATTATATGCGGTTGAAGGGTTGATTATTTCTTGGGAAGATAGTAGAGTACCAGTCGTTGGTTGCGGTTCAGGTATTTGCGGGCAACCTGGCGTATATCCTCCCGGGTTATCTTTCTGATCTCATCCATTTCCTGGTTGATATGGTTCGTATTCTTATGATGGAACGTATATCCTATGGCCAGGTTCTCCGCCACACCGATCATCCGGGCATTCTTGCCCACATAGTCATTCTCGCGCTGGTTCATGATCTTGTTGAATTCGTCTTCCGAGATCAGGTCGGTCTGCAGTTTGACGATTTCTTCATCCATGTCTTTCAGCAATGTGTCCAGCGATACGGAGCCGCTGGGCAGCGCCAGCGTAATATAGGCCCCGTAATCTTCCAGGGTGTAGTTGAATGCGCTTACCTGCAATGAATTCTTTTTAACGTCCACCATTTTCTTATACATCCGGCTACTGGCTCCCTGGCTCAGCACGTCGGAAGCCAGCCCCAGTGCCAGCGATTCCTTATCCGTTACGCCCGGTGTCCGGTACGCGGTAATGATCGCCGGAAGCTGGATATTATTATCGTAGGTGGTATCGATGATCTCAGATGTGATGGGGTCTTCCTTGATCGAGACACGCTCGGGTTTTTGCCCTGCCGGCACTTCGGCAAAATAGGCTTCCACCAGTTGTTTTGTTTTAGCGATATCGATATCGCCTGCTATAACCAGTACTGCATTGGTGGGCGTGTAATATTTTTTATTGAAGGCAATGAACTCTTCCAGTTTGGCAGAATCCAGGTGGGCCATACTGCCGATGGCTGGCCATTTGTACGGGTGCTTCGAGAACAGCCTTCCCATCACTTCAGCAAGAAATTTACCATAAGGCCTGTTATCGTACCTCATGCGCTTCTCTTCCTTGACCACTTCATTTTGTGTTTTAACGCCGATCTCATTGATCACCGGGTGCATCATCCTTTCACTTTCCAGCCAAAGCCCTGTTTCCAGTTGGTTCGATGGAAACACTTCATAATAGAATGTCCTGTCCTGCGTGGTGTTCGCATTGTTCTGGCCTCCGTTCTGGCTGACGAGTTTCATGAATTCGCCGCGTTTGATGTTTTTGGAACCTTCAAACAGCAGGTGTTCGAAGAAATGGGCAAATCCCGTACGTTCGGGGTTTTCATCCTTGCTCCCTACATGGTACATCACCGACACGGCTACAACCGGTGCGGATTTATCCTGGTGCAGGACAACATGGAGCCCGTTAGACAGATCGTATTCCGTAAAGGCTACTTTCTGGGCGTTTGTTGTAAAGGCCAACAGTAAGAGTGAAAAGGTAAAGGTCTTTTTCAGCATGTTCTGGGGTTTAATGTGGCGCCAAAAATAGCCACAAAAACGCGCCGTTTTTGTAAATGCCATTTTTCTTGATGAGCGGATAAAATTGAGTATCAGCAGTTGGAAATCGCGGGTTTATTTTGTCAGGGCATTTGTCCGGTTGACCATATCCAGTACCTGGGTTTCCAGTTCTTTTTTATAGTCAGCAAGTTTTGCAGCGATGGATATGTCTGCGGTTCCCAGTATCTGTGCGGCCAGTATGCCGGCATTTTTTGCACCGTTAAGCGCAACGGTTGCAACGGGTACGCCGCCGGGCATTTGCAGGATGGAAAGTACCGAGTCCCACCCGTCGATCGAATTGGATGATTTGGCAGGAACACCGGTCACGGGCAATGTACAATACGATGCAACCATGCCCGGGAGATGCGCGGCCCCGCCGGCACCGGCAATGATCACTTTTAAACCCCTGGATGCCGCATCCGTGGCGTATTGCCTCATCCTGTCGGGTGTGCGGTGCGCAGAAACAATGGTGAGTTCATGGGGAATGCTAAAATAGTTGAGCATATCTGCCGCCGCCTGCATGACGGTCAGGTCACTTTCGCTGCCCATGATAATGCCTACCAAAGGTTTCATGTTCTTGCTTTCGGTAAAAGTAAATCATTTTACCAAATCGCCGCGGAGACGGAGCAGTTCCGTTTCGGCATTTTTGGTGTTGTACCTGGCGGCAATCAGGCGGTTATATGCTTCTTCGAGGCTTTTTTGAGTTTCCCGCAGTTCGAGGGTGGTGGAGATCCCGAGGCGGTTTCGTTCCATCGCGATAGCCACGTTCTCTTTTGCCATCAGGATATTTTCTTCTTCCAGCTCGAGTGTTTTCAGTTGCATCGTATAATTCTTAAAAGCGATGCTGATGGCGTTTTGTACCCGGTACAACTGGTAATTATACAGAGTGGATTGATAATCCAGGTCAAGCATGGCCTGTTTGATCTGTTGTTTAACCAGGTGTCCGTTGAAGATGGGGACATTCATGGTCAATCCATAATTGAATCCGAGGTTCCGGTTGAAGAGGGGCGTGAAACTATTCACGACCGTCTGGTTGGTCAGCTTATTGAAATTATATGCCGCGTTGAATTGCAGGGTGGGAAATCGTTCAGCCTTTCTTTCTTTGATGACAAGCCTGGCCAGGCTGATCTGTTGCCTGGTCACCAGCAAGGAAGGATTGTTTTTTTCTGCCTGTGAAAGGATGTCGGGGGCTTGCAGTCCTTTGTCGATGGGAATGCTGTCGGTTACCTCGTAAGATGTGCCCGGTTCCGTTGCCATGAGGCCGTTGAGTTGTTCTTTTACCTGTTCGATGAGGTTTTGCTGAGCCAGCCTGGACGCTTTTTGTGCATTCAGGTCGAGTTTGGCCTGCAAGAGTTCGGGTTTTGCACCGAGGCCAACGCTGAATTTTTTTTCAGCCTGCTTCACCCTTTCTTCATTTACCTGCATCTGTTCATCAATGGCCCTGAGCTGTTGTTTTTGCCGGACGATCAGGTAATATTGTTTCACCACATCGGCAATGGTATTGACCAGTTGGTTGCGGATATTCAGTTCACCGAGTTTTACCTGTTCAGATAGCCTGTCACGCGTGGCAAACATTTTCAATCCGTCGAACAGTGTCCAGTTAAGGTTTATGTTACTGGCCAGGTTACTCGACCGTATCCCGCTGCCTTTCCTGATCGAGCCATCCTGTAATTCCTGTTTGACATTGTTATTATTGAAAAGTATTGTTCCGGCCGCGTTGATCCTCGGATACAGGGCGGAGTTGGCATATTTTTTCTGCAGGGCAAATACCGCCGAATCGTTTTTCAGCAACAGGATATCGTAGTTGTTCTTCAGGGCGGTGGCCACGGCCTCTTCCACCGTCAGCATGCGTTGGGCACTGAGGGTAGCGGTGAAGAGGCAAAATGATATAACGATACAGGTTAAACGAAACATTGGCTTGCTTTTAGGCCGGTTTATGGCTTGTTTCCAGGTCGTCCAGTGCGCTTCTTTTTTTCCGGGACGACAGGAAGGAATATATGGCCGGTATGACAAAAAGTGTCAGTATCAGTGAAAACATAACGCCACCCACGATAACGATCCCCAGCGGCATCCGGCTGGTGGCCGCATCGCCGAGTGACAATGCGAGTGGCAGTGCGCCCAGCGACATGGCCAGGCTGGTCATCAGGATCGGCCTTAACCGCGCAACGGAGGCTTCGATGACCGCCGGGATCTTATTTGCCCCGGCCAGCTGTTTTTTATTGGCAAAATCAACGATCAGGATTCCATTTTTGGTTACCAACCCGATCAGCATGATCATGCCGATCTGTGAAAAAATATTGATGGTTTGATCGAATAGCCAGAGAGAAATCAATGCGCCTGCCAATGCGAGCGGAACGGTCATCATAATGGTAAACGGATCGATGAAACTCTCAAACTGTGCGGCCAATACCAGGTAGATGAGGATCAGGGCCAGGAAGAACGCAAAGTATGTATTGCCGGAACTTTCCGCATAATCGCGGGAAGGCCCGGAGAGGGAAGTGCGGAAGCTTTCGTCAAGCACGCTGTCGGCAATGGCCTGTATTTCCCTGATACCGTCGCCAATGGTCTTGCCTTCCGCCAGCCCGGCAGAAATGGTTGCCGAGCGGTAGCGGTTGAAGTGGAACAGGGTGGGAGGGGTCACATCTTCCGAGATATCCAGTAAACTGGTCAGCGGTATCGGTTGCCCCTTCCTGTTAGTAACATACATTTTTTCCAGGTCATTCGGGTCGTCGCGGTCGGCACGGTCAACCTGTCCGATCACGGAATATTGTTTTCCTTCTTTGGTGAAATATCCCAGCCGCTGGTTGCTGAGGGCCAGTTGCAGGGTTTGGGAGATGTCCTGCACGCTCACGCCCAGTTCGGAGGCTTTGAGGCGGTTGATATTCACGCGTATCTCCGGTTTGTTGAATTTGAGATCTGCGTCCACGCCAGTCAATACCTTGCTCTTGTTGGCCCCTTCCAGTATCTTGGGCAGCGCAGCCTTGAGCTTGTCGGCATTGACGTTTTGTATGACGAATTGCACGGGTTGTCCGCCCCGGCGGTTAACGGCAATGGTTTGTTCCTGGATCGCAAATACCCTGCCCTGGTTGAAGCGTTGTATGTTTTTGTTGACCCAGTTTACGATGTCCTGCTGGCTCCTCAGCCTGTCGGAAGGGTTTACCAGTGCCACGCGCAGGAACCCGGAATTGGACCCGCCCGAACCGACAAATCCGGGGGCGGTCATGCTCACCACATACCTTTTTTCCGGGAGGGAATCCATCAGGAAATTGGAGAGTTTGTTCATGTATTTGTCCATGGCATCGTAGGAGGTTCCTTCAGGGGCGCTGACCAGCAGCCTGAAATTACTTTTATCTTCCATCGGGGCGAGTTCCGATTGAAGGTCTTTTCCGATATAATAAATGAGGCCGAAACAAATCAGGATGATGGGAAGCGCCAGCCAGCGGAGGCGCATAAATCCTCCCAGGATTCGCCGGTATCCATTTTCCAAACCGCGGAAGAATGGTTCGGTTGCGTTATAGAAACGGGAGTGCCTGAATGTTTTTCGTGTAAGCTTGACGTTTAGTACGGGAGTCAGTGTCAGGGATACGAATGCTGATATCAGTACGGCGCCGGCAACGACCACGCCGAATTCGCGGAACAGGCGGCCTACAAATCCCTGCAGGAAAATGATCGGCATGAAAACCACGGCCAGTGTGATGGAGGTGGCTATGACCGCAAAATAGATCTCTTTGGAGCCATCCCTCGCGGCCTGCCATTTGTTCATCCCGTGTTCCATCTTTTTGTAGATGTTTTCCGTGACAACAATGCCATCATCCACCACCAGGCCGGTAGCCAGTACAATGGCCAGCAGCGTAAGTACATTGATGGAGAAGCCGAAAATGTTAGTGACAGCAAA
>RRZU011202789.1_pt1 | contig 13983 bp, 7 predicted proteins | sample 2165561 | NCBI WGS metagenome assembly RRZU01 (sample SAMN10456909, study PRJNA506462) | wastewater metagenome | isolation source: wastewater sludge | place: USA: Moscow, Idaho
CCGACCACATCGCCGACATAAGCGACCGGATGGCCCTTGGCCTTGAGCGATTCGATCAGCTTGAGCGGTCCGATCTTGCCGGGTTCATCCGGCTGGATGCCGGGACGCTCCATCTTCAGCATCGCCAGGCCGTGCAGCGGGATGTCGGGGCGGCTCCAGGCGTCGGGGGCGGGCGAAAGGTCGTCGGTGTTGGTCTCGCCGGGGACTTTGAACACCGTGACGGTGACTTTCTCCGGCACCTTGCCGCGACTGGTGAACCATTCGGCCTCGGCCCAGGACTGCATGACTTGTTTGGCGAGAGCATTGCCGGCGTCGGCCTTTTCCTTGACGCCGTGCTTGTAGTCGAACATCAGCAAGGTGTTCGACAGCGCCTTGGCGGCGGCGGGGGCGCACTCGGCGTCGTCCAGCAGGTCGATCAGCGGCTGGATGTTGTAGCCGCCCAGCATGGTGCCGAGCAGTTCCGTGGCGCGCACCCGGGGGATCAGCGGCGATTTGGCTTCGCCCTTGGCGACGGCGGCCAGGAAAGCGGCCTTGACGTAGGCGGCCTGATCCACGCCGGCCGGCACCCGGTGGGTCAGTAAATCCAGCAGGAAGCTTTCCTCGCCTTTGGGCGGATTTTTGAACAGTTCGACCAGATCGGCGGTCTGCTGCGGGCTCAGCGGCAGAGCCGGGATTCCGAGGGCGGCGCGTTCGGCGGCTTGTTGGCGATAGTTTTCGAGCACGGGTAAAACCCCTTTGATGATGTTGCGGTTCCCGCGGGCGCGGGCGGCTAAAAGCTGGTTGTTGAGTGGTTGATCGCTCCCGGCCGGTACGCCGGCGGGATAACGCCCGCTTCCCACAGTACGGGGAAGGATATTCGTCGATTATACCGGCAACCGGGGATGGCGGGATAGCTCATGAGATCGAGCAAAGTTAACTATCATGTTGGAGTGAAGAGGAAAAAGCGTTTCTGGCGCCGGACGGGCCAATCCGCCCGCGCTCCTTCGAATGTTGCGGGCGGAGTTCCCGTAGCCGCAGTGGCAGCATTGCGCGAATCCCCTGTCTCTACCCGGAGTTCCCATGCCGATGGATGCTGAAAGCCCGGATCGGGATGTCGCCGGAAAGGTGTACGCCGAACAGGTCGGGCTGTTGTACGGCTATGCGCCCTTGGCCTATTCGGTCACCCTGATCAACGGCTTGATCCTGGTTTTCGTCCAGCGCGCCCACATTCCGATCCCGGTGCTGCTGGTTTGGTTCGCCTGCTTGACCGTGGTCACGGCGGGCCGGATCATTTTGGTGTACGGCTATAACCGCGCTCGACCCCGCCCCGAGGAAGCGCGTCGCTGGGCGAGATGGTATTGCATCGGCGTCGGCTTGGCGGGGATCGTCTGGGGCTCCGCCGCCGTTTTCCTCTTTCCGCTCGATTCCATCGGCCATCAGGTCGTGGTCGCCTTCGTGCTGGCCGGCATGACGGCGGCGGGGCTGTTGGTCTTGGCGGCCCGGCTGGAAGCCGCCGCGGTTTTTTTGTTGCCCGCCCTGCTGCCCCTCGGACTGCGATTTTTCTTGCAGGGCAGCGAGCTGCACACCGCCATGGGGACCATGTCGGTGCTGTATTTGGCCGGGCTAGTCAGCATCGCATCCAAAATCAACCGCCTGATTGGCGATGCCCTGAACCTGCGCTTCGACAACCAGGCGCTGGCGGAGGAGATCGTCAGGCGCCGGCAGGCCGAGGACGCCTTGCGCGACAGCGAGGGGCGCTTGCAGCGGGTGTTGGACGGCGCCAACGATGGATTCTGGGATTGGAACGTGGCCACCGGAGACGCGCTGTTCAGCCGCAACGGCATCGAAATGCTCGGCTATCGGCCCGACGAGATCGCGCCGCACATCAGCAGTTGGCAAAAGCTGGTGCATCCCGACGACCGATCCTTGTGGCAAACGGCGCTGGAGGCGCATTTCGCCGGGGCGACGCCGCGCTATCAGGCCGAGTATCGGCTGCGGGCCAAGGCGGGCGACTGGCGCTGGCTGCTGGTGCGCGGCAAGGTCACGGCGCGCGACGCGGCGGGCCGACCGCTGTGGATGGCCGGCACCCACACCGATGTCACCGACCGCCATGTGCTCGAAGAAGCCCTGTGCGACACCTTGGTCCGGGTACAGCGCCACGACGCACAAATGACCGCTCTCAACCGCATGAGCGACCTGCTGCTGTCCTGCGAAAGCCGCGAAGAAGCCTACGCCATCATCACGGGCGGCGCGGGGCAACTGTTCGACGGCTGCGTGGGCGGCTTGGCGATGCGCGAGGACGCCGCGCCCGATCAGCGGGTGGTGGCGAGCTGGGGCGACGCGCCGACCTTGCCCGCAACCTTTTCGCCCCGCGATTGCTGGGCCTTGCGGCGGGGAGGGCCTTATGTGGTGGACGATCCCGCCAACGGCGTGCCGTGCCGGCATTTCTCCCGACCGCCGACGCGCGCCTATCTGTGTTTGCCGCTGATCGTGCGCGGCGAGACGGTCGGCCTGTTGCACGTCGGCGCCGGTGACGGGCTGGCCGAGGACCAGTTCCGCGAATCGCGCGCCCTCGCCTTCACGGTCGGCGAGTCGATGAAACTGGCGCTCTCCAACCTCAAGTTGCACGAAGCGCTGCGCGAACAGGCGATTCGCGATCCGCTCGCCGGGCTGTTCAACCGGCGCTATCTGGACGAAACCCTGCCGCGCGAACTCCATCGCCACCAGCGCGCCGGCGAGCCGCTGGCCGCCGCGATGCTGGACCTGGATCATTTCAAGCGCTTCAACGACGTTTACGGGCACGAAGCCGGCGACGCCATCTTGCGGGCGGTCGGCAGCTTGCTGCGCCGTTCGCTGCGGGCGGGCGACTTGGCCTGTCGATACGGCGGCGAGGAGTTGACCGTCGTGATGTCCGGCTCGTCCCTGGTCGATGCGCGTATCCGGCTCGACGAGTTGCGACAAGCCGTCATGGGCTTGCGACTGCCCCACCAGGATGGCGTGTTGCCGCCGATCACCGTTTCCGTCGGGGTGGCGTTGGCCGCCGCCGGGGAAACCGATGCGGTGGCTCTGCTGGGCCGGGCCGACGCGGCGCTGTATCGGGCCAAGGAGCAGGGCCGCAATCGGGTGGTAGTCGCCGATTCCGGCCGGTAAGGGGACACGCTGCGAGGGAAGCGATGGTGAACGGCGCTTCCGTCCGTCGCGTCGGTATCGTTGCCGCGCGCCGGAAGTGCGGCTCGTGGCTGGTCGGTTTCCGAGTCGCTCGGAGATCGAAAGCCTTTTCCCCGCGAATTCCCTGCGGTCCGGTTTTTGAGGTGTACAAAAACCCCTCTCCCCGTGGGAGAGGGGTTGGGGTGAGGGTATTTTCTGGCTAAGGGCAGCGCTAAGCCACCTCTCAGTTCTTATCCTCTTCGGGAATGGTCAGAGCCAGGAACAGCGAGCCGTTATCGCGTCGGACCAGCACCGGAATGGGCCGGCCTGCGGGGAGCTGCTTGACCAGCTCCGCGAATTGGCCGGCATCGCTCACGTCCACGTTGTTGATGCGGGCGATGATGTCGCCCGGTCGAATGCCGGCGCTGGCCGCTGGCCCTTCATCGACATCCTTGACCAGTACGCCCGCGCCCCCCTGGGTGCGCTGGTCGGGCGGCAGTTCGGCCACCATCAGGCCGAGTCGGTTGCGAGAAGGCGGTTCGGCGATGGCCTGTTGCAGCTTGCCCTCATCCGGCAATTGCTCGATCTGGGCGGTCAGGGCCTGCTCCTTGCCGTCCCGGATCACGGTGAGCGCCACGCGGGTGCCGGGCCGGGTCCGGCCGACCAGCAGCGGCAGGTCGCTGGAGTGTTTGACCGGTTGGCCGTTGAAAGCCACGATGATATCGCCGGTCTTGACGCCGGCGCCCTGGGCCGGCCCTTCCGCCATCACTTGCCCGACCAGGGCGCCGCGCGGCTTGTCCAGCCCGAACGATTGCGCCAGTTCCGGGGTGACTTCTTGGATCAGCACGCCCAGCCAACCGCGCGTCACCTTGCCGCCGGTCTTGATCTGGTCCACCACCTCCATCGCCACATCGATGGGAATGGCGAACGAGACCCCCTGATAACCGCCGGAGCGGCTGTAAATCTGCGAGTTGACGCCGATCACCTCGCCGTCGAGATTGAACAGCGGTCCCCCGGAGTTGCCGGGATTGACGGCGGCGTCGGTCTGGATGAACGGCACGTAGTTGTCGCTGGGCAGATTGCGGCCCAGGGCGCTGATGATGCCCTGGGTGGCGGTGCGCTCGAAGCCGAACGGCGAACCGATGGCCAGCACCCACTGGCCGACCTTGACTTTGGCGGCGTCGCCGATCTTGACGGTGGGCAGCTTGGCATCGGTTTTGACCTTCAACAGGGCGATGTCGCTGCGCTTGTCTTTGCCGATCACTTGCGCGGTCAGTTCGGTGCGGTCGGGCAAGCCGACGACGATGCTGCCCACGTCCTCGACCACATGCGCGTTGGTGACGATGAAACCATCGGCGGAAATGATGAAGCCGGAACCGACCGAGGAACGCGGTTGGGCGGGCAGGTCGGGCATTTCGTCGAAGAAGCGTTTGAAGTAGTCGTGAAAGGGGCTGTCCTCGGGAATCGGCGGATGGCCGCGCTTAGACCGCTCCTTCGTTTCCGATTTGGTTTGAATGCTGACCACCGCCGGACTGTATTGCTCGACGAGAGAGACGAAATCGGGGTATTCCGCCGCCCAAGTGACGGTGCTCCAGATCAGCCCGAGTAAAGCGCTCAGCCAGAGCGGCTGTTTCGAATGCATGTAACTTCTCCCGTGAATGAAGGTTTCGACCTGATTTTGCGCGAGTCGATGCGGGGGCGGGGAAAAACCACCCAACTCGTCGGGATTGACCGTGGGTTGCCGGCTTGGTTCGCGGGGAAAACCGCGCGCAACCTCGATCCAAAATGGCGGTCGTAACCAGCGGCACGCGCCGCAATGGCGAACCATCGATCACTCGCGAGGAAATGTCATGGCTCAGACCGCTTCCACCATGCTGCCGCTGGGCACGCCCGCCCCCGATTTCGAGTTGCCGGAACCCGCCACTGGCGGAACGGTGGCGCTGGCCGATTTTCGCGGCAGTCCGGCCTTGCTGGTGATGTTCATCTCCAATCATTGCCCGTTCGTCAAACATATCCGGGAAGGGCTGGCGCGGTTCGCCTCGGACTATCGGGTCAAGGGACTGGCCTGCGTGGCGATCGGCGCCAACGATGCCGCCAACTACCCCGATGACGGTCCGGCGCGGATCGCCGAGGAAGCCAAAGCGTTCGGCTATCCCTTCCCGTATTTGTACGATGACAGCCAAGCTGTCGCCAAAGCGTATCAAGCCGCTTGCACCCCGGATTTTTTCCTGTTCGACGCCGGTCGCAAGCTGGTCTATCGCGGTCAGTTCGACGGCAGCCGGCCGGGCAACAATTTTCCGGTGACCGGCGCCGATCTGCGGGCGGCGGCGGACGCCGTGCTGGCCGGTCAGCCGGTGTCGCCGGAGCAGAAACCCAGCATCGGTTGCAACATCAAGTGGAAACCGGGCAACGAGCCGGATTATTACCGTTGAGACAAGCCAGGAATTCCCCTCTCCCCGCAGCGGAGGGATTGGGGGCGAGGGTCGCTTTTTCGGCTGGTCGCTCGCGTGAGGTCGCGCGAAAACGCCGCTCAACGCTCGATGGTGTAGATCAGGTCGGCGCCGGTCCCGACGATGCTGCTGGCGGATTCGAACATCACCCGCTTGCTGATCCGGTACTTGACGTTGAAGGTGTTGATGGCGTTGAGCAAGCCGACGCCGTAACCGACATACAGGTCGGGCGTCAGGTACTTGCCGAGCATCAGCGAGGTATCGTCGCCGCCGCTGCCGCCCAGTTCCAGGGAGTCCAACCCGAACGCATCGCCCAAGCCCTTGGTGAGCGCGCCGCCGCCCATCCCCAAGGCTCCCGCCGCCTTGAACAGCAGCGCGGATTCGCCGCCTTTTGAAGCCCGGCCCATGACCAGGTAGGAGAGGATGTCGGGGTCGGGCATCGCGGGCGTGGAAAATAGGGTCAGTTGCGGTTTTTTCAGCGTGCCCCGAATCTGGGCGCCGGCGGTGATGTCTTCGCCCGTGGAGGTGTTCTTCCCCAGCCGCGCCACCCGCAAATCGAGGCCCGGGTTGTCGAGCGGGCTGCTGCTGTAGAGGAGCTGTCCGCGCTGGATCTGAATTTCCTCTCCGAAAATCTTGTAGTTGCCGGCGACCACTTCGACGCTGCCGCTGCCGCGCGGCGCGAGCTGCGGGGTTTCCTCCACGATCAGATCGCCCTTCAGCTTGCCTTTGAACGCCGGCGTGTCCACTTGCACGTCGTCGCCCAAAACGACGCGGACTCTGGCGAAAATTTCCATCTTTCGCGCTTTTGCTTGCGGGTTCTTGCCGTCGCGATCCCGGATCACCACGGCGTCGTCGGATGCCTTGACCGTGCCCGGTCGCCCGCCGCCCGGCCGCACGTAGGCTTTCGGGACGGTCACCGCGCCCTCGATTCGGGCCTGCTGCGGGCTGAGGTCGAGCTTCAGATCCGGGCTGATCTGGACTTGCATGTCGGCGGTTTTGAGGGCCTGAAACGTCTCGCCCTTGATCGCCAGGCTCACTTGCGGCTTGAAGGGATCGACTTGGCCGCTCAGCTGCAACTGGCCGGGCGCGGATCGGACCGAGCCGGAAATTTCCAGCGGCCCGTCGCCGCGACTGGTGGCGGCGAACTGGAGATCCTGGAGCTTGAGGCCGGCATCGGGGATCGACAAGCCGGCGTTCTCCAAGCGAACGTCGCCCCGCAGCGCCAGCTTGGCAACCGTGCCGCTGGCGTTGAGGTTCGCTTTCAGTTGCCCGGTAACATCTTGAACTTGCGGCGCGAAGACGGAGACCACCTTGAGATCGGCGATGGCCGCGTCGAGCTTGCCGCTCAGCCGGGCGGCGCCGAGCGGGTCCTGGGCTTGCAGGCTGGCCTGCAACTGTCCGGTTGGGCCGAGGTCGAGCTTGGCTTGGCCGCTGGCGGTGCGTCCGTCGGTGTTCAGTTGCAGGTTGCCGCCGTTCAGGGCGAACCGGACCGGCTTGCCGTTGGCCGTCATGCTCAGGCTGCCGGGCGCGATGTTCAGGTAGAGCTTGCCTTGCAGCGCGCCGCCGATTTTGCCGCCGGCGCTGGCCTCGCCGCCCACGCTGGTGGCGAGCGTCATCCCTTGCGGCAGATAGGCCTTGAACCGTTCCGGCGTGAGGTTGCTGAGCTGGACCCGGCCGTTGAAGTCGCCGGACTGCTTCCATTGGCCTTGCAGGCAGAGGCGGGTGGGCGCGCTGCCGAGACAGGCGGTTTCGAGACCGGCTTCCTTGGCCGAGGCCCGAATCGCGGCGGGCTGGTCCAGATTCCAGGTGCCGGCGACGGTATCCTTGGCGCCGAGCTGGGTCAGGCGCCCCTGCCAGAGCAGAGACGGCAGGTCCAGGCTGCCGGCGAGCGCGAGCAGAAAGCGGCCGGGGTCGCCGGCCAGTTCGGCTTTGAGATCGTGCGCGGCGGGCGTGCCGGAGCCGTCGAGATTGAGGGTCTTCCAGTTTTGGCCGCCCAGCCGCAGCCCCTCGCCCGAGACTTTCAGTTGAGAGCGGTTGCCCCCGCCGACATCCACGCTGGCCGCGCCGCGCAACTGCTGGATTTGGTTGTCTCCCATGCGCAAATTTCGCACCGCGAAGCTGGTCGCCACCGCCGGGCGGTCGCGCGACCCGCTCAGCGTGCCGGTGCTGGAGACTGTGCCGTTCAGGGTGGAGACCAGCGATTTCAGTTGCGGCACGTCCAGTTTCCAGCGCAAATCCCAGCGTTGCGCCAACGATCCATCCGCTTCCAGCCGGGCCTCGCCGGCGTTCAAGCGCAAGGTTTTGACGGTCAGATTTTGGTCCTGAACGGCGATATCGGCGTTGCCGCGCACCGTCTGCCCGCTCAGAGTGCCGGCCAGTTCTTCCAGCAGGAGGTTGGCGCGCAAGACGGCATTTTCCAGGCCGCCGTCGGTCTTGATGCGAAAGTTCAGCTTGCCGGGCGCCGCTTTCCATTGGGCGCCGGGATTTAATCCCTCGCCGTTCAGCGTCGCCTGCCAACTGACCGCGGGTGCCCAGGCGGCGGCGGCGGTGGCTTGCAGGGCGCCTTCCAGCGTCTGGCCGCTCAATTTCACGTCGCGCACCGCTTGATCCGAGCCTTGCCCGCTCGCCGTCCAGCGACCCTTGGGGACGTTCGGGCCTTGCAGGTCGGCGGCGAGCTGAAACCGATAGTCCTTGGGCGTGCCCTCGGCGGCGAATTCGCCTTTGGGGCTTTCCACTTGAGCGGGGCCGGTCAGCGGCCACGCCAGAGATTGCCACTGCCCGGAGGCGTTGAAGCGCAACTCGGCGAGCTGGACATCGCCCTTGGCGCTCAGCGCCAGCGGCCGGCCGGCGGCGGTCAGCCGCAGCTCGTCGAGCTTGATCGCGTGCGGGTCGCCGGCGGCGGTGAAGCGCAAGCTCGCGGGGCCGAGTTCCGGCACGGTGGCGTCGATTTCGCCTTGGCCCTGGAATCGGGCCAGCACGCCGTGGGCGTCGATCCGGACGGCCAGGGGCTTTCCGGCCAAGTCCGGGACGAACGGCTTGAGGTCGGCCACGTTCAATTTGGCTTTGGCCGACCAGGCCGGATCGGCCAGCGGTTGGCGGACTTCCCCATCCAACTCCAGCGTGGCCGCGCCGGTGACCTTATGGGTCAGTTGCAAGCGGTCGCGCAGTTCGCCCCGCACCTCGCCTTCGCCGTTGAAAGCGCCGTAATCCGGGTGCCGCAACTGCCAGGCGAGCTGGAGGTGCAGCGGATAAGCCCCGGTCGGGCCGATTCGGCCGCTGGCCCGAGCTTCGCCCAAGGGTGCGCGGACTTCCAGAGTTTCGATGGCCAGGGCGTCGGCTTCGGTGCGCGCTTTGAGGTTGATGGCGTCCACCTGGATGGGTGCGCCGCCCGGCGGGTGGATGCGGATGGCGCGGCCTTGCAGATCGGCGACGACGACGCCCAGCGGCAACCGGATCTCGGGCAGGGTGAACGGCTCGGTCGAAGGGGGGGATTCCGGGTCGGGCGGCGGTAATTTCAGGTCCAGGCCATCGACCCGCAGGCTGACGATGTTGAGGTTCCGATCCAGCAGATCGGCCGGTTTCCAAGCGAGGTCGCCCCCCGTCAGGGACACCTGCAACGGGCCATCCTCGTAGCGGAGGCCGTCGATCCGCAGCGGTCCCAGCAACCGGCCGCTGACCCGCTCGACGCTCAGTTGTCCCGGCAGGAAGCGCTTGGCCAGGGCGAGCAGGGTATTGGCCCCGGTTTCGGTGGCGACGCCGACGCCGAAGGCTATCGCCACCAGCACCAGCAGGAGCAAAGGCAGCGAGAGCAGCCAGAACAGCAGGCGGCGTCTGGGAAGGGATGCGCTCACAGGTCGGGTCCGATGCTGAAGGAAAAGCGGAAGGCGTCGCCCGGCGGACGGTCCAGGCCGGAGGCGAAGTCGATCCGCACCGGCCCCACCGGCGAGCGCCAGCGCAGGCCCAGGCCGGCGCCGGTTTTCAGCTCGGGAGATGCGCCGTCGAAGGCGTCGCCGCTGTCGATGAAAGCGGCGACGCTCCAGTCACCCCACACCCGGTGCTCGTATTCCAGACTGCCCACCACCAGATTTTTGCCGCCGACGACCGTCCCCCCGTCATCGGTCGGGCCGATTTTGTTGTAGGCGTAGCCGCGCACGCTGGCGTCGCCCCCGGTGTAGAAGCGCAGCGAGGCGGGCAGATCCTCGAAATCCTCCTTGATGGCGGTCGCGCCGAGGTCGCCGCGCGCGATGAGCCGGTTATCGTCGTTCAGGGCGCGCACCCACTTGAGGTGCAGGACGCCTTGCACGAAATTGATATCCGACAGCAACAGCGTCGAAGCGCCGCGCAGCTCGAAGCCGAACAGCAGGCCGCGAGTCGTGTACAGGCGGTCGTCGGCGTCGATCCAGGTCCAGTTCAGGCCGGGGATCAGCAGCAGCGAGGTGGAGCGGGGTTCGTCGCCGATCTGGTAGTCCTCGTATTGGAGGCTCAGGTTGTAGTTCTTCAGCCATTTGCCGTCCTGGCGTTGCCAGCTTCCCCCCAGCGCGACGCGTTCGTAGTCCTGATCGTCGTAGTTTTGCAGGGTGTAACCGGCGGTCAGGGCGTACTCGTCGGTGGTCGGGTCTTGGCCGGGAATGATGTACTTGAAACCGAGCACCGATTTGATCGGGGACAGTTGCAGCTCCGCTTCGTAGTGGTGGCCTTGCCGATTGATCCAGCGTTGCTCGACCTTCGCCTTGCCGCGAACGCCGGTGTCGGTGCCGTAGCCCAGGCCGGCGCTGAATTTTCGTTTTTTGTTGGGGGTCAGTTGCACGTCGATCGGGGCGGTATGGGTGACAGTGTCTTGGGAGGTGTCGATCTGAACTTGGCTGAAGTACGGGCTGCCGCCGAGATCGCTTTGCAGTTTCAGCAGCTCGTTGGCGTCGTAGGGATCGCCGGGCTTGAAGCGGGGATAGCGGTTCAATAGCTTGGGCGACAGGATATCTTGCTTGAAGGCGATGTCGCCGAAACGGTAGCGCTTGCCGGTATCGTAGTGCAGTTTGACGGCGGCTTCGTAGGCTTGCAGGTCGATCTCGATGGCGTGCTCGGTGAAGCGGGCGTCGAAATAGCCGCGTTCGGTGGCCAGCGTTTCCAGGTTCAGCTTGAGTTGCTCGTACTTGGGTTGATCGAGGACCTGGCCTTTGGCGACGGGCAGGGCTGCCAGCAATTTCTGAAATGCCGGATCTTGCTCGCCTTCGCCGAGCACCTGGATATCGACCGCAGCGACGCGCATCGCGCGGCCGGGCTGGATGCGATAGCGCGCTTCCCAGCCGGCGGCGACGCGGTTCAAGGCGCTCTCGATGGCGGGTTCGTAGTAGCCGAAAGGTTGCAGCGCGTCCCGGATGTTGCGTTCGGCGTTGCCGTGCAGCCAGCGCAACTCGGTTTCCTCCGGCGCGGGTTTGCCGGCGAAGCGGTTGATGTCCAGAAAGGCCAGGATGTTGTCGCGCGGGGCTCCTTCCACCCCCTCGACCAGCACGGCCAGCGTGCCGGTCGCCGCCGGGGCGCCGGTCGCCGCCGGGACCGGTTGTTCCTGGGCGCCCAGCGCTGCGGCGAACAGCCAGAGACCGCAGAGCAACAGCCGACAGATATTGGAGCGAGGGTTTGAGCCGAATCGGGTCATGACAAATCAGTGATCGGTGATCGATGGCGGCGATTGTGGCGGAAAATAGGAATCGCGGTTTACTGGGACGATCCGGGTATTGTTGGCGTTTATAATCGATTTAGCATATTTCGCGAAGTCGGAAAACGCCCGACGCCGTGATTTCCGTGGACAGCCTGGAACCCATCATGCCGCATTCCCAATATCCCACGCTCGAATTTTTTGTTGGCAATACACCCCTGGTTCGATTGCAGCGCCTGCCGGGTCATACCCATAACCTGATTCTCGGCAAGCTGGAAGGCAACAATCCGGCCGGTTCGGTCAAGGATCGGCCGGCGCTGAGCATGATCCGCCGGGCCGAGGCGCGCGGCGCCATCCGCCCCGGCGACATACTGATCGAAGCGACCAGCGGCAACACCGGCATCGCGCTGGCGATGATCGCCGCCATGAAGGGCTACCGGATGGTGCTGGTGATGCCGGAAAACCAGAGCGCGGAACGCCGCGCCGCGATGCGGGCCTACGGCGCCGAACTGGTTTTGGTGAGCAAGGAAGAGGGCATGGAGGGCGCCCGCGACCTCGCCGCCCGGTTGGAGCGGGAGGGGCGGGGGCGGGTGCTGGACCAGTTCGGCAACCCCGACAATCCGCTGGCGCACTACGAGACCACCGGCCCCGAAATCTGGCGCGACACGGACGGACAAGTCACCCACTTCGTCAGCGCCATGGGCACCACCGGCACCATCATGGGGGTGTCGCGCTATCTGAAAGAGCGAAATCCCGCCGTGCAAATCGTCGGCGTGCAACCGACCGAAGGGTCCTGCATCGCCGGCATTCGCCGCTGGCCGGCGGAGTATTTGCCGAAAATTTACGATCCGGCGCGGGTGGATCGGATCATCGACATCGATCAGGCGGCAGCGGAGGACGCCACCCGCCGGCTGGCCCGCGAGGAGGGCATCTGTTGCGGCGTGTCGGCGGGCGGGGCGGTGGCGGCGGCGCTGCGATTGTCGGCCGAAGTCGAGAACGCGATGATCGTCACCGTGATCTGCGACCGGGGCGACCGCTATCTGTCCACCGGGCTGTTTTCGGGTTGAGGGGCGGAGAATGGGAAGATCGGCGGCAAAAAAGCGTCAGGCGCTGGCGACGGCGGAGCCGTTTGTCGTCCGCGTCGAGGATTTGACCCCCGAAGGGCACGGCGTGGCGCGGCGGGACGGAAAAGTCGTGTTCGTCGAAGGTGCCTTGCCCGGCGAGGAGGTCAGTTGCCGTTACATCGCCCGCCGGAGCCGGCGCGACGAGGCGCGGATCGTGGAGATTCTCGCGCCGGCCCCGGAACGGGTCGAACCCCGGTGCGCCCATTTCGGGGTCTGCGGCGGCTGCGCCTTGCAGCACCTCGAACCCGCCGGCCAACGGGCCGTCAAGCAACGCTGGTTGCTCGACAGTCTCGCCCGCATCGGCAAGGTCGTGCCGGAGCGGGTGTTGGAGCCGATGATCGGGCCGCTGTGGGGCTATCGGCGGCGGGCGCGGCTGGGGGTCAAGTGGGTGGCGAAAAAGGGGCGGGTGCTGGTCGGCTTTCGCGAGCGGCACAGCCCGTACATCGCCGATGTGCGCCGCTGCGAGGTGCTGGACCCGCGCGTCGGCGGTTTGCTGGAGGAGCTGGCGCAGCTCATCGAAAGCCTGTCGATCCGCGACCGGCTGCCCCAGATCGAGGTGGCCGGCGGCGATGCGGTGACGGGTATGAGCTTCCGGGTGCTGGCGCCGCCCAACGCGGCGGATTTGACGCTGCTGAGAACGTTCGGGGAGCGGCACGGGTTCGCGCTGTATCTGCAACCGGGCGGGCCGGACAGCCTGGAGCCGCTAAGCGTCAATTCGCTGACGCCGAGCTATCGACTGCCGGGTTTCGACGTGGATTTGGCGTTCCAGCCGTATCACTTCGTCCAGGTCAACGCGGCCATCAACCGGCAACTGGTCGAGCGCGCCTGCGAGTTGCTGGAAATCGGGCCGGATGACCGGGTGTTGGACCTGTTCTGCGGTCTGGGCAATTTCACCCTGGCGCTGGCCCGGCGGGCGCGGGAAGCCGTCGGCGTCGAGGGAGATGGCAGTCTCGTCGAGTGGGCCAAGCAAAATGCGTCACGAAATGGCATAGATAATGCTTTTTTTCAGGTTGCCGATTTGGCTAAGATATTACCCGAACAACCATGGATAAAACGGGATTTTGATCAAATTCTGCTCGATCCGCCCCGTTCCGGTGCGCTGGAGTTGATGCCGTATTTGGCGGGGTTGGGCGCCAGACGAGTGCTGTACGTGTCCTGTCATCCGGCCACGCTGGCCCGCGATGTCGGCGAGCTGGTTCACCGTTTCGGCTACCGGCCGGTTGCTGCGGGAATCGTGGACATGTTTCCGCACACCGCGCACGTCGAATCGATGGCGTTGCTGGTTCGGGAGTAGCCGTTCGCTGCATTCGCCGAATCGGAATCGCAAGGCGGTTCGTGTACCCCGGTCTCGGGCATATAGCGCACAATAAAGCCATATCAAAATCCGGCTATAATCAGGGCCAAAGACGAAACGGCTGGCCGAACAAAAAATAATGTTTTCCATTTTCTCGTTATTTCCGAAAACGACCACCAGAAAGCTCGTTCTCCTCTGGCCGAGAGTGGTGGCCGTGTTGATGTCTTTGTCCGGCGGGGAAATGGCGGTGTCTCAGGTTGCCGCGCCCGACCTGACGCAGCTCGGCATCGAGGAGCTGATGAACGTGCAGGTGGTGTCGGCGAGCAAGCAGGCCCA
>RRZU011863743.1_pt1 | contig 13982 bp, 17 predicted proteins | sample 2165561 | NCBI WGS metagenome assembly RRZU01 (sample SAMN10456909, study PRJNA506462) | wastewater metagenome | isolation source: wastewater sludge | place: USA: Moscow, Idaho
CGTGCGGGGAGGGTGTGCGAGGGGCCGGCAGAGCGCCGCCCTGCTGGCTTTCGGGGTCGGGGCCAGGGCCGAGGCCGGGCATACCGAGGCGGCCAGGCCTCAGCAGATCGCCGAGACGGACCCGATGACCCGCGAGGTGCACAAGATGTTGGCCGAGCTCTCGCAGCCCCCGGACGAAGGCTTGTTGTGATCGATCTGGCAGCGGCGCGCAAGCGTCTGGACGGGGTCATCTTCCATACGCCGACGGTGCCCGCGCGGTGGCTCAGCGAGAAGCTGGGCGGCCCGGTCTATCTGAAGTGCGAGAACCTTCAGCGCACCGGGTCGTTCAAGATCCGCGGTGCCTACAACCGGATCGCTGCGCTCACGCCCGCGGAGCGCTCGAACGGTGTTGTGGCCGCCAGCGCCGGCAATCACGCCCAGGGTGTGGCGCTCGCCGCTGCGCTGCTCGGTGTGCCGAGCACCGTGTACATGCCCGAGGGGGCCTCATTGCCCAAGATCGAGGCGACCGCGGCGTATGGGGCCACGATCCGCTTCTTCGGCTCGACCGTGGATGAGGCGCTGACCGCCGCGGTGGCCGACAGCGAGCGGACCGGCGCGATCCTCATCCATCCTTTCGACCATCCAGATGTGATCGCAGGGCAGGCGACGGTGGGTTCCGAGATCGCGGCCCAGCATCCGGAGGTGCGCACTGTGGCGGTGTGCACCGGCGGCGGTGGGCTCCTTGCCGGGGTGACGCCGGGGCTACGCGATGCCGGCTGCGATGCACGCGTGGTGGGAGTCCAAGCTGCCGGAGCTGCGTCCTACCCGGCGTCGCTGCGGGCCGGCCATCCCGTGGCCCTGCAGCGGATGTCGACGATGGCCGACGGCATTGCGATCGCCAGGCCGGGACAGGCCGACTTCGACATCATCGCGGCGGCGGGCGTCGACTTCGTGACCGTGGACGATGAGCAGATCAGCCGGGCCGTGGTGACGTGCTTGGAGCGCAGCAAACAGATCGTGGAACCAGCCGGCGCCGCGGCCGTCGCCGCCGTCTTCAGTCAGCCGCAGCTGTTCGAGCCACCTATGGTCGTGACGCTGTCCGGGGGCAACGTGGACCCACTGTTCCTGCTGCGGATCGTGCAGCGCGGGCTGGTCGCAGCCGGGCGTTACATCGTGCTCTCGGCGCGCATCCCCGACACCCCAGGTGCGCTCGAGGGGTTGCTCGCCCAGATCGCCGCGCAGCGGGGCAACGTCGTCACAGTCACCCACAACCGGACGAATCCGCTCCTCGCCGTGGATGAGTGTGCGGTGGTCGTGGAAGTGGAGGTCCGGGGGCCCGAGCATGGCGCCGAGATCATGGCGGCACTGCGCGAACGGGGCATCGCTGTGGGGCTGGAGTACTGACGCGCGATCTCATTCGCCAGCATGCGGGTGGTCAGCAGCGCCTGGATATACCCATAGGGGGTATTATCGAGGATATGAAACGCCTCGCCCTCTTGCTGATCGTTCTGCTCGGCCTGACCGCCTGCTCAAGCGCGGGGGCCACGACCGTGTCACCGTCGGAGTTCCAGAACCTGGCTCAACAGCCCGGGGTGGTGGTTCTCGACGTACGGACACCGGCGGAGTTCGCGCAGGGGCACCTGCCCGATGCCATCAACATGGACGTGGAGTCGGCGGATTTCCCCGCGCAGATCGCCGGGCTGGACAAGAACGCTACGTATGCCGTCTACTGCCGCAGCGCGAACCGGTCGAAGGTGGCGATGGAACAGATGTCGGCGGCCGGCTTCGAGAACGTGCAGGACCTCGAAGGGGGCATCGTCAGCTGGCAGGCGCAGGGCCTACCGGTGGTTCGCTAGTCGTGGACCTGCACGAGTTTGACCTGCATGCTGCGACCGTTGGGCAACTCATAACTCACAGTCGCCGGGGCGGTCTGGCCCATGAGGGCCCTGCCGAGCGGTGAATCGGGGGAACAGATCTCGAGATCGGTGTGCGCCTTCTCCTCGCGGCTGGCGACGAACATCTTCTCGGAGTCGCCGCCCGGGAACTCGATGGTGACCGTGGAGCCGTGTGTGACAGCGCCCTTGGCAGCATCGTCGGGCCGGCCGACCTTCGCGTGGTCGATCAGATGCTTCAGTTCGCGGATCCGGGCCTCATTTCGCCCCTGATCCTCCTTGGCTGCGTGGTAGCCACCGTTCTCGCGCAGGTCCCCCTCTTCACGGGCCAGTTCGATCAGTTTGGTGATCTTCGGCCGGGTCACCTCGATGCGTTCGGTGAGTTCCGTGGACAGCCGATCGTAGGCCTCCTGCGTCAGCCATGTGACCTTTGTGTCGCTCACGTCGCAATCTCCCATTCGATACGCAAAGCCCACCGGCGCGTGATGCCGGAGGGCTCCTGAAAGGACATTGTGCCCATGTTCGACGGGTTTGTGCACGTCGCTTGCGGCGAATCGTAAGGTTGGCTGCGTGGAGGAACCCCTACGGCTGATGCACGTGCACGCCCATCCTGATGACGAGGCCAGCAAGGGCGCGGCCAGCACGGCCATGTACGTGGCCCAAGGCATCCGGGTGCGGGTGGTGACCTGTACCGGTGGTGAACGAGGCGACGTCCTCAACCCCTCGCTGAGCGTCGATCCGGCCCACCTCGCGGATCTGCGTCGCCAGGAGATGGCGAAGGCGGCCGAGATTCTGGGGGTGGAGCATGTCTGGCTCGGCTTCGAGGACTCCGGCTTTCCCAGTGGCGATCCGCCACCCCCACTGCCGCCAGGGTCGTTCGCGGAGCTGCCGCTGGCGGCCGTGACGCCGGCTCTGGTCGAGCAGATCCTGGCGTTTCGCCCGCACGTGATCACGACCTACGACGAGAACGGGGGGTATCCCCATCCCGACCATGTGCGAACCCATGAGGTGACCATGGCGGCTGTCGCGGAAGCTGCACCGCAGTGGCAGGTCAGCAAGGTCTACTACCACCAGACGTTCCACCGGGCCAAGATCCTTGCGCTGCACCAGGCGGCGGTGGACAACGGGTTCGAGTCCCCATACGCCGAGTGGATCGAGGATGTGAAGATGCGCCCGGCCGATGACCAGCGGGTGACCACCCAAGTGCCGTGCGCGGAGTACTTCGACGTGCGTGACGCTGCCCTCAAGGCGCACGCCACGCAGATCGACCCGGAGGGCCACTGGTTCGCGCTTCCCAGCCACATCGCCGGCCAGGTGTGGCCGACGGAGGACTTCGAGTTGGCCGTGAGCACGCTGCCCTACAACGGGCCCGAGGACGACCTGTTTCAGGGTCTGCGCTGAGCGGCGGCTATGGCGCCGCCCCGGGCACGACGTAGACTGGCGTGGTGCTGATGATTCCCGCGGCAGAGCCCATCGATCCCGCGCAGGTGACGCCTGGGATCGGCGGCTTCCTCGTCTTCGTCTTCCTGATCATCGCGGCGATCTTCCTCTTCCGCTCTTTGAAGAAGCAGATGGGCCGCGTGGACTTCGAGGAGGCACCGGCGCCCGGAGATCAGAAGTTGCCCTGACATGCGCCAATTTGCCCTGCAGCCGCGCTGGATCCCGTGGCACCTGTTGTGTGTGGCGGTCACGATCCTGTTCATCCGGCTGAGTATCTGGCAGTGGGACGTGGCCCACATGCAGGCGCAACTGGACTGGCAGAGTTTCGGCTACGCAGTGCAGTGGATCTTCTTCATCGGCTTCGTCTGGTGGTTCTGGTGGAAGGTCATGAAGGACCAGCAGACCATCGAGTTGCAGCGCCAGGCCAAGGAGCAGGAGATGGTGGACTGATGAAGGCGGCATTGACGCGGTACCGGGTGATGGCCTACGTCGTCGGCGTCCTGTTGCTGCTGCTGGTGTTCGTCCACATGCCGTTGCACTACATCTGGCACGTCGAGACACCCATCGCGATCCTGCATGGCTGGATGTTCATGTTCTACGTCATCACAGTCATCGACCTCGCCTTCCGGTGTAAGTGGCAGATCTTCCCCCGGACCTTCCTCATCGCCATCTCGGGGACCATTCCGTTCTTGTCGTTCTACGCCGAGCACAAAGCGACCCAGTGGGCGCGTGCCGCGATTGCCGAGATGGAGCCGGACGGTGCCGTGAACGCCACCAGCGCTGAACCGACTCCCGCGGACAACTAGCATCGGGGTCATGGTTTCCGACCTCGGCCGGCTGGTGAGCACCCGCCGGACCGTGGCATTGATGGTCCGTCAGGACATCAAGCAGTCGTACCGTCGCTACCGCCTCGGGTTCATCTGGACCCTCGGCGAACCCTTCCTGCTGGCGATGCTCATGTGGCTGGTCTTCACCTTCATCTTCGCCGGGGGCCGGGGCATCGGGCTGCAGCCGTTCATCGTGTTCCTCATCACGGGCATCTACCCGTTCACATGGTTGTCGCAGACCATCCGCAAGAGCCCACGGGCGTTCATGCGGTTCGGCGACGTGCTCGACAACAGTCCGCTGCCGGTGGCCGTGTGGCCGCTGCGCATAGTGCTGGTGGGCCTGATCGAGTTCCTGACGTCGTTGCCGATCATCCTCGGATTCATCGTCGTCGCGGGCGCTAGCCTGACGTGGGGGACGGCCCTGTTCCCGCTGGCCATCCTCGTGCAACTCATCCTGTGTGCCGGATTCGCCATGTTCGAGGCGGGTCTGGCGCTGCGCTGGCCGGATATCGAGGTGTTCTCCTCCATTCTCACCCGGGCGTTCTTCTGGGGCAGCCCGATCCTGTGGTCGCAGAAGAACTTCCCCGAGTGGCTGCAGAAGTACCTGTACCTGAACCCGTTCCACGGAATCCTCGACCTGTACCGGGCCAGCGTGTGGCCCGAGGTGCTGACCTCATGGACCAACTACGCGCTGTCCGGCGCGGTGATCCTGGTGATCTTCGTGGCCGGCCTCGTCATGCTGTACGGCAAAGGCGTCGAACTGCGGAGGATGCAGTGACTCTGGCGAGTTTCCAGGACGCCGGGGTCCAAGGCGTCCGGCTGACGAAGAAGAAGCGGATCATCAAGGGCGTCCCGCGAGTGGCCGGCACCCATGCCAAGGAGAGCTACTGGATCTTTCAGGGCCTCAGCGTGGAGCTGGAGGCGGGTGACGGCCTGGTGCTGGTCAGCCGTGACCCGGATCGGTCGGCCGGACCCATGTTGGCCTGGGCTGGTCTGCTGCCCGTGGACACCGGGCAGATGTCGGCCCCGGCACGGTGTCTGCTGCTCACCTCCCCGCAGTCCCGATGGGTGCGCGAGCTCAGCGTCGAGCAGACGATTCGGATGCTCGCCGGCATCTACGGGCTCACCGACGACGAGGTGGACGATGTGGTCGCGCCGGCCGCGAAACTGGCCCAGGTGGATGCCAAGATGCACTGGCCCATCCAGGAGATGGACAAGGGGGTGCGCGACCAGATCGCCTTCGCCGTCGCCGTGAACGCGCCGGTTCCCGTGGTGATGTTCGACCAAACGGCGCAGGTGGGCATCCGGGAGTTTCGACCGCTGTGCCTGCCGCAGGTGAACACGCTGCGCGAGCAGGGCAAGGCGGTCGTGCTGGCCACCGCCAAGCCGCAGGTGGCACTGGATGCGGGCAGCAAGGCGGTCATCCTGCGCGGCAAACGATCCCAGCCGGTGTCCGTGGCTGAGGCCGCCGAGTTTCTCATCAAAGACCGCGTCAAGGGCCGCCGTAAGGCTCGGCGACGGGCCGAGGAGGACGACGACGACTCCGGGCTGGAGTTCTGAGGCTGAGCCTCCCCCCGGCTGGGCGGCGGCGGTAGGCTCACGTCATGGCCCTGCGGGATGTGGCGTACTCGCTGTACGAGAAGCGCTTGCTCGATGGCCTCGACGTTCAGCAGATTCCCCGGCACGTGGGGGTCATCCTTGATGGCAACCGACGCTGGGCGTCGCTACAGGGGCACACCGCCTCCACCGGTCATCGGGTCGGCGCCGGCAAGATCGAGGACTTCCTGCGGTGGTGTGACGACGTCAACGTCGAGGTGGTGACGCTGTGGCTGTTGTCGACGGACAACCTGTCCCGCCCCACCGAGGAGCTCACGCCGCTGCTCGGGATCATCACTGAAACGGTCGAGGGACTGGTGGCCACCCAGGCGTGGCACATCCATCCGATGGGTGCGTTGGATCTGCTCCCGGTGGAGACGGCCAATGCGCTCAAGGAGGCCGACGCGATCACCCGAGACATTGACGGGATGACTGTGAACGTGGCGGTTGGCTATGGAGGTCGCCGGGAGGTCGTGGATGCCGTGCGGTCACTGCTTGCCGAGCAGGCAGCGATGGGCAAGACACTGGACGATCTGGCGCAGGTGCTGGAGCCCGAACACATCGCAGAGCACCTCTACACCCGTGGCCAGCCGGACCCCGATCTGGTGATCCGGACCTCGGGTGAGCAACGGCTGTCCGGCTTTCTGCTGTGGCAGAGCGCGCACTCCGAGTTCTACTTCTGTGAGGCGTATTGGCCGGACTTCCGGCGCGTCGACTTTCTGCGGGCTTTGCGCTCCTACGCCGACCGGCAGCGCCGCTTCGGCAACTGAACGCCTGGTACGGATCCTTGCGCGCCCGGCGTGGCGCACCCATCGGCGAGGGAATTCGGCTCTATCGTCACGGCATACACCGTGGAAACGGAGGCGCCAGTGCCCTTGAACCGCCCGCGTACTTACGTCCTGGACACCAGTGTCCTGCTCTCTGATCCCCACGCGATCATGCGGTTCGATGAGCACGAGGTCGTGCTGCCCGCCATCGTGATCTCCGAGCTCGAAGGTAAGCGCACCCACCCGGAGCTGGGGTACTTCGCACGCACCGCCTTACGCCTGCTCGACGATCTGCGGGTGGCGGCGGGCAGACTCGATGAGCCGGTACCGCTGGACAGCGGCGGGACCTTGCGAGTGGAGCTGAATCACTCCGATGCGTCGGTCCTGCCCAGCGGATTCCAGCTCGGGGACAACGACACCCGGATCCTGGCGGTGGCCCGCAACCTCGCCGCAGAGGGCCACGACGTGGTCGTCGTCAGCAAGGATCTGCCACTGCGCGTCAAGGCATCCGCGGTGGGCCTGCAGGCCGAGGAGTACCGGGCGGAACTGGCCGCCAACAGCGAGTGGAGCGGCATCGAGGAGCTCGACGTCACGAACTGGTGGATCGATGAGCTCTATCGCAATGACCACTTGGACCTGGACGAGGCGCGGGATCTGCCCTGCCATACCGGATTGATCCTGACCGGGGAGAGTTCTTCGGCACTGGGTCGGGTCACGGAGGGCAAGCAGGTGCGCCTGGTGCGCGGTGACCGCGAGGCCTTCGGCCTGCACGGCCGCAGTGCCGAGCAGCGGATCGCTCTGGACCTGCTTCTGGACCCCAGCGTCGGGATCATGTCGCTGGGCGGCCGCGCCGGCACGGGCAAGAGCGCGTTGGCGCTGTCCGCAGGTCTGGAAGCCGTGCTGGAGCGCCGGCAGCATCGCAAGGTCATCGTCTTTCGGCCGCTGTACGCGGTCGGCGGGCAGGAACTCGGCTATCTGCCGGGCTCCGAGAACGACAAGATGGGGCCCTGGGCGCAGGCTGTGCACGACACCCTGCAGGCAGTCACCACCGCCGAGGTCGTCGAGGAGATCGTTGACCGCGGGATGCTTGAAGTGCTTCCGTTGACACACATCCGGGGTCGCTCCCTGCACGATGCGTTCGTCATCGTGGACGAGGCCCAGTCCCTGGAGCGCAACGTGCTGCTGACCGTGCTCAGCCGGGTTGGCCGGGATTCACGGGTCGTACTGACCCACGATGTGGCGCAGCGGGACAACTTGCGGGTCGGTCGGCACGACGGGGTGGTTGCGGTCGTCGACAGGCTCAAGGGTCACCCGCTGTTCGCCCACGTCACCCTGACGCGTTCGGAGCGTTCGCCCATCGCGGCGCTGGTGACGGAACTGCTCGAGGACTATCCGCTGTAGCGCGCTGTGACGCGACTCACGCTTGGGCCGTACCTGTGCGGGGCATCGTGACTTCAGTTGCCAACTGGAGGTTTCGACATGCCCTCACGTCTCACCCGCGTTGCCCTCGGCTGCGCTGTGCTCGTCCTACCGTTCGGCGGCTTGTTGTACGCAGCCCAGGGAGCGTCTGCCGCGGACCGAACTGGGGTTCTCGCGGCTGCCAGTGCCGGTCACGAGGCATCCACCGACCCGGCGCCCCCGGTGCTGAGCGTCGATCTCCCGCGGCACACGATCTGGCAGGCCGCTGCCGACACGGAGAAGCGACTCGGAGCGGCCAGTCGCAGTGCCTCACCACACGCCTTCGGGACTGTGGAGTACAACAAGTGGTTCGCGCGGCTGTACATGCAGCAGCACTACGGGTGGGGAGCCGACCAGTTCTCAGCCCTGGAACAGTTGTGGCAGCGCGAGTCCGGCTGGAGCCAGAGTGCCCACAACGCCTCGTCCGGCGCGCACGGTATTCCGCAGTCCCTGCCCGGGTCGAAGATGGCCTCGTTCGGTGCGGATTGGGCGACGAATCCGCAGACCCAGATCAAGTGGGGGCTGTCCTACATCGACAGCGTCTACGGGTCGCCCGCGGGCGCGCTGGCATCGTCACACTCCCGTGGATGGTACTGATATCGGGGCTGGCACCCCATTTACCGGAACATATGCCCCACCTCGTGATGTAAGTCACACGATCCGGCGTTGAACTACATCCGTGGTCATGGCCACGGTGGACAGAGCAAGACCCACCCGCTGGCCGGTACCCCTCGCATGCGGTGTCCGGGTGTCCCCGCAACGAAATGGTGTTTATGAAGCGCGCTGTCGTCATTCCTGCCCTCACGATCTCCCTCCTCGCCGGCGCCACAGCCGGCGTACAGGCGGACAGCCGGGATCTGCCCCGGCCCAGCCGCGCAGATGCTCCATCCCGTTTCGGCACCGTCGAGTACTCCCAGTGGTACGCCCAGCAGGCGGCCGCGATTCGGTACGGGTGGGGGCCCAAGCAGTTCTCCGCCCTGAAGTGGGTCTGGTTCCACGAGTCGGGCTGGAACCACAAGGCTGTGAACCGCTCAAGTGGGGCCACCGGCATCCCGCAGGCGTTGCCGGCACGCAAGATGCGCACGCACGGCAGCGACTACCGCACCAACCCGGAGACCCAGATCGACTGGGGCCTGGATTACATCAAGACCCGTTACGGAACACCGATCAAGGCCAAGAAGTTCTGGCTCTCCCACAACTGGTACTGAGTTTTGTGAGCCCGTTCACGGCTACGTGAGCCGGTTCACGATTCCATTCCCCGGCTCGGGGGCATCACAGGGGTGTCACACAAACCCCTCGTAGGAGATGTCCCCATGACTTCCAAGTTCGTCGCCGGCGCGTTGAGCATCCCGCTGCTGTTCGGCACTGTAGCCGTGGCCGCGCCTGCCGTTGCCCAGGAGACTGTGCCCGACACCAGCGTATCCACCGTCGAGGCGCAGAAGCCGAATGCCCGCGGCACGGCAAAGAAGGCCTCCCGCAGCGTGGCCCCGACGCGTAAGCAGGCGCCGCACAAGTACGGCAGCGTCGCCTACAACAAGTGGTACGCCAAGCACTACATGGAATACCGCTACGGCTGGGGCCAGCAGCAGTTCAAAGCCCTTGAGAAGCTCTGGACCCGCGAGTCCGGCTGGAGCCAGCACGCCCACAACGGCTCATCCGGCGCGCACGGGATCCCGCAGTCCCTGCCCGGTTCGAAGATGGCCTCCCACGGTGCCAACTGGCGCAGTAACCCCGAGACCCAGATCAAGTGGGGCCTGTCGTACGTCAAGGGCCGCTACAAGACCCCGATCGGTGCCTGGAACGCCTTCCAGCACAAGGGCTGGTACTGAGCCCGAGCAGTGACGAAACCCCCGCGCGTTTGGGGCGCGGGGGTTTCGTGCTGTCTGATCAGTCCTTCGGGGGGCCCACCGGGATCCGGGTGGCGATGGGTCGCATCGCCACGGCGAAGAAGTCATTGCCCTTGTCATCCACGACGACGAAGGCGGGGAAGTTCTCGACCTCAATGCGCCACACGGCCTCCATGCCGTGCTCAGGGAAGTCGAGCACCTCGACCTTGCGAATGCAGTCCTGGGCCAAACGCGCGGCCGGGCCGCCGATCGAGCCCAAGTAGAAGCCGCCGTTCTGCTGGCAGGCGGTGGTCACCGCCTTGCTGCGGTTGCCCTTGGCCAGCATGATCATCGAACCGCCGGCCTTCTGGAACTGGTCCACGTAGGAGTCCATCCGCCCGGCCGTCGTGGGTCCGAACGAGCCGGACGCGTACCCCTTGGGCGTCTTGGCCGGCCCCGCGTAGTAGACGGGGTGGTCCTTCATGTACTGCGGCATCGGCTGACCGTGGTCGAGCATGTCCTTGATGCGCGCATGTGCGATATCGCGTGCCACGACCAAGGTGCCGGTCAGGCTGACCCTGGTCTTCACAGGCAGTTTGTGCAGGTCGTTGAGGACCTGCGGCATGGGCCGGTTCAGGTCGATCGTGACCACGTCGTCATCGAGGTGGTCGTCGGTGGTCTCCGGAAGGAACCGCGCGGGATCGCGTTCGAGATCCTCCAGGAAGATGCCCTCCGGGGTGATCTTGGCCAAGGCCTGGCGGTCCGCCGAGCAGCTCACGGCGATGGCGATGGGAGCGCTGGCGCCGTGGCGTGGCAACCTGATCACCCGCACGTCGTGGCAGAAGTACTTGCCGCCGAACTGCGCGCCGATCCCAAAGTCGCGGGTCTGTTCCAGGATGATCTGCTCCATCTCGACATCGCGGTAGCCGTTGCCGTCGGGGCCGCCATGCGTGGGCAGATCGTCGTAATAGCGCGCTGAGGCGTACTTGGCTGTCCTGAAGGCGACCCCCGCGCTCGTGCCACCGACCACCACACCGAGGTGGTAAGGCGGGCCGGCGGCGGCGCCCCGCGCCCGCAGGGAGGCGTCCAGGAACGTGCGGAAGGTCTCTGGGTTCAGGACCGCCTTGGTCTCCTGGTACAGGTAGGACTTGTTGGCGCTGCCACCGCCCTTGGCCATGAAGAACAACTCGTACTGCAATTCGTGGCCCGGTTTGCTGTCGGAGTAGAGCTCGATCTGCGCCGGCAGGTTCGTGCCGGTGTTCACCTCGTCCCACATCGACATGGGGCTCATCTGGGAATACCGCAGGTTCAGCTGTTGGTAGGCATCGAACACACCGCGCGACAGCGCCGCCTCGTCGGGGCCGTCGGTGAGCACCCGCTGGCCACGCTTGCCGGAGATGATCGCGGTGCCGGTGTCCTGGCACATGGGCAAGACGCCGCCAGCGGCGATGTTGGCATTACGCAGCAGATCCAAGGCGACGAATCGGTCGTTGGGGGAGGCTTGCGGGTCGTCGAGGATATTGCGCAACTGCTGCAGGTGCCCAGGGCGCAGGAGGTGCTGGATGTCGCGCATCGCGGTGAACGTCAGCAGGCGCAGGGCCTCCTGGGAGACCCGCAGGAACTGCTGGCCGTCCACATCGATGACCTGCACACCCTCGGTGGTCAGCAGTCGGTACCGGGTCGTGTCCTCGCCGCGCGGGAGCATGTCGACGTAATGGAATTCGGCCATGCTCCCAGCCTATTGCGCGTGCGCCTACGGCCCAAGGGTCGCAGACGACGAGGTGGTTGCGTGCGAGACTGGGGGGGTGCGTAAGGGGACTGGCTTGCTGATCGTGGCGGGGCTGTGCGCGTTGGGCATCGGCGCCGCTGCGCCAGCCTCGGGCGCACGGGAACAGAAGCCCAAGATCGTCTATCTGACCTTCGATGACGGCCCCAACGGGGCCAATGATCCACGACTGCTTCGGGTGCTGCGCGGCCAGCGGGTGCAGGCCACCTTCTTCCTGCTCGGGCAATCAGTGGCTGCGGATCCGGGGTCAGTGCAGCGGCTCTACATGCGTGGCCATGCCATCGGAAACCATAGCTACACTCACGCTGACATGACCCATCTGTCTGCCGACGGGATGGCCCACGAGATCGCGGCGACGCAACGACTGCTGTCGCCGCTGGGTGGCAAGTGCTTCCGGCCGCCCTACGGCGCTGTCAATGGCACCGTGTCCGGTGCAGTCGCGGCGCAGGGGATGAAGATGGTGATGTGGAGCGTCGACCCGGAGGACTGGGCGCACCAGGACACCGGGTACATCGTGAACCACGTCCTGACCCATGTCCGGGATCGCTCCGTGGTCCTGATGCATGACGGGGGTGGCAATCGGGCGGCCACCGTCAGCGCCGTCAAGGCCCTCATCCCGCAACTTCGCGCACGCGGGTACGAGTTCCGCACGGTGCCGTCGTGCCGGGTTCCGCTGCGCGGCAAGGCGACCGGACTGGCCCAGCCGCCCGCGCCCGCGCCGACCCCCACCCCGACTGTCACGCCGACCACCTCTGCGTCACCCTCGTCAGGCGTCGTCACTCCATGAGCGAGGATCGAACCAAACGTGGGATCCGCGATCTGGTCCTCAGCATGGCGGTCGTGGCCATCTTCGTGGCGTTCCTGTTCGCCGTGGTGTGGCGACCGGCCCCCGATCCCATCCGAACCGTCGACCCCACCCAGTATCTGCAGGCCGCGCGCTCACAAGCCGCCTACCCCGTGTTGGCCCCAGTCGGGCTGTCGGCGGATTGGAAGCCAACCTCGGCGCGTTTCGAGGCCGTGGGGGAGGACAGCACCTCGTGGTTCCTGGGGTACGTCACGCCGGAGGAACAGTACGTGGCGCTCACCCAGACAGACGCCGACCCTGTCCCGTTCATCGAGGAGCAGACGCTGCAGGGAGTAGCCGATGGTGAGCGCACCATCGGCGGGCGAGTGTGGGCGCAGTACCTGGCAGGCGACCAGCGGTCGCTGGTGCGCACCGAGGGCGCCACGACCACTGTCGTGACCGGGACGGTGAGTTACGAGCAGTTGCAGGCGTTCGTCGAGCGCCTGCGGTCGTGAGCACCACCCGCGAGCAGCCCTGGCCGTTGCGCACGATGCTGGCGCACTTCCAGGGTTACGTCGGGCGCCTCGGCCAGGTCTGGGTGACAGGTGAGATCTCCAAACGCCGGGTCACCAACGGGCAGACGTACTTCACACTGCGCGACGAGAACGGCAACGTCAGCGCCGATGTGATGATCCACCCCGCGCGCTTCGCGGGCCTGCCGCGCACGCCAGTGGAAGGCGACCGGGTGATCCTGCTCGTCAAGATGCATGTCACCAAACAGACCCGCATCCTGCTGCGAGCCACCGAGATCCACCTTGCTGGCTACGGGGATCTACTGGCGGAGCTTGAACGGCGCCGGCAGTTGCTTGCTGCCGAAGGTCTGTTCGCGGCGCACCGGAAGCGTCAGCGCCCCCTCATCCCGCGCCGGGTCGGGGTCGTCACGGGTCGCGACTCCGATGCCCTCAAGGATGTCGTCCGGATCACCAGTGGCCGGTTCCCCGGGGTCCGGCTCGAGATTCGCGAAACCGCTGTGCAAGGCGGCGGCGCGGTGGCCGGCATTCTGGAGTCGATGCGTCAACTCGACGCCCATCCCGAGGTGGACGTCATCATCGTCACCCGCGGCGGCGGCTCGCTGGAGGACCTGCTGCCGTTCTCGGACGAGGGGCTGGTGCGGGCGGTTGCTGCCATGACCACGCCGGTCATCAGTGCGATCGGGCACGAGGCTGACCGGCCGATCCTCGACGACGTCGCTGATGAGCGGGCGGCCACGCCGACGCACGCCGCGACGCTGGCTGTTCCGGACGTCGCGCAGGTCGTTGCCAACGTCGATGCCTTACGGGTGGCGCTACGCAACCGGATCAGTGTGCGGGTGGACCAGGATCGGCGACTGCTTGAGCAGTGGCGGGCCAGGCGGGTACTGCATGATCCGGATGTCCTGCTGCAGCCCGCAGCGCAGCGCTTGCAGCGCGCTACGGACCGCCTGTTACCGGCTGCGACGCGCCGGGTGGAGGTCGGACGGGTCGAACTGGCCAGCCTCGACCTGCAACTGCGCGCACTGTCCCCGCAGGCCACCCTCGACCGTGGCTATGCTCTGGTGACCGATCCGCAGGGCCGCTTGGTCCGCGAG
>RRZU011467790.1_pt1 | contig 13981 bp, 10 predicted proteins | sample 2165561 | NCBI WGS metagenome assembly RRZU01 (sample SAMN10456909, study PRJNA506462) | wastewater metagenome | isolation source: wastewater sludge | place: USA: Moscow, Idaho
ATCTTGGTCGGCCCGAAGAAGTTGTATTCCATCCACGGGATGCCGTACTTCTCTTCCATGTGCCGGCTGATGTAGTTCATCGAGCGGTAGCAGTGCAGCAGATTCAGTTTGGCATGGCGGGTGATTTGCATTTCCGGAATCGAACCATCGCCCGACCATTGCGCGATCACCCGCAGGCCCATTTCCTCCAGCAGCACCCGGGAACTCCAGGCGTCGCCGCCGATGTTGTAGTCGCCGGTGATCGCCACGTCGTAGGGGGTGGACTCGAAGCTTTGGTCGTCGTCGCGGCCGTGCAACACCCAGTCGCGCAGGGAATCGTTGGCGACATGGTGGCCGAGGGATTGGGAGACGCCCCGGAAACCCTCGCAGCGCACCGGCACCACCACCTTGCCGATTTCCTTGGCGGATTTCTTGGCCACTGCTTCGATGTCGTCGCCGATCAGGCCGATGGGGCATTCGGATTGGATGGTGACCCCCTTGGCCAGCGGGAACAGCCCATCCAGCTCGCTGATGATCTTGGCCAGCTTTTTGTCGCCGCCGAACACCACGTCCTTTTCCTGAAAGTCCGAGGTGAAGTTGATGTCGTTGAAGACGTTGACCCCGCTATGGCCGGTCACGTAGTTGCGCCGGCCTGCGCGAGAGAACTGGCCGCAGCCGACCGGGCCATGCGAGATGTTCAGCACGTCTTTGATCGGCCCCCAGACCACGCCCTTGGCGCCGGCGTAGGCGCAGCCGCGGGCGGTCATCACGCCGGGCAGCGCCTTTTTGTTGGCGACGATGCACTTGTTGGATTTTTCCAAGCCGGGATCGTTGGCCATCAAATGCTTGGCGCGTTGCTTGCCCGTGGCTTCCGGGTAGACTTCCAGCACTTCCTGGATCAACTGTTCGGTTTCTTGGCGGTTCATGGTCATGGCGGTTTCTCGCTTCGGTTAAGGCGCGTTCCGGGGCAAACGTCCCGGCCATGCGCGCCACCCCTCCCCGATCGAGGAGGGAACAACACATCGACATTTGCTCGCAGCTTTCCCGGTCGGCGGGAAAGGGTCGGGGTGGGGAGCCGCTCAGGCGGTGGCCAGCGCGGCTTCGGCGGCGGCGGTCTTGCCGACGATGGATTCGTCTTCCTCGTCAAGGATGCCGAATTCCATGAGCAAATCTTCCAGCTCGTCCATGGTGAGCGGCTTGGGAATGACCAGCTTCTTGTTCTCGACGATCTTGCGCGCCAGGTCGCGATATTCGTCGGCCTGCTTGGAGGTAGGGTCGTACTCGATGACCGTCATCCGGCGAATCTCGGCCCGTTGCACCACGTTGTCGCGCGGCACGAAATGGATCATTTGGGTGCCCATTTTCGCGGCCAGCGCCTCGATCAGTTCGGCTTCGCGGTCGGTCTTGCGCGAGTTGCAGATCAGCCCGGCCAAGCGCACCTTGCCGGAGGTGGCGTACTTGCAGATGCCCTTGGCGATGTTGTTGGCGGCGTACATCGCCATCATCTCGCCCGACACCACGATGTAGATTTCCTGGGCCTTGTTCTCGCGGATCGGCATGGCGAAACCGCCGCACACCACGTCGCCCAGCACGTCGTAGAACACGAAATCGAGTTCTTCCTCGTAGGCGCCTTCCTCTTCCAGAAAGTTGATGGCGGTGATCACGCCGCGGCCGGCGCAGCCGACGCCCGGTTCCGGGCCGCCGGATTCGACGCAGCGGATGCCGCCGTAGCCGACTTTCAGCACGTCGTCCAGTTCCAAGTCTTCGACGGTGCCGGCGTCCGCCGCCATTTGCATGATGGTGTTCTGGGCCTTGGCGTGCAGGATCAAGCGGGTGGAATCAGCCTTGGGATCGCAACCCACGATCATGACCTTCTTGCCCTCGGCGGCCAGACCCGCCACCAGGTTCTGCGTGGTGGTGGATTTACCGATGCCGCCTTTCCCGTAAATCGCGCATTGACGTATCATCGCCATGGAATTGCTCTCCCGATCGCTGAATGGTGAACCTTGCTTTCACCTGCGCTGGTTCAAGCGCCGTGCCAAGGGGAGATATTCAACAATAATCTGTTTTCGTTGTTATTTTTTTGGGGGACAACCGGGGGGGTGGGTTGCATAGATGACAAACGCGGCCGCTTGTCAGGTTGATAACAATTCTGCCGTGGCGCCCGAATGGGGGCCGCGCCTGCCCAAGAGCGCCTGCCTGCCGATCAATCGCTGCAATCTGCCGGCGGTGATTCTGGGCGGCCTGACCTTCCAGCGCCATCCGGCCCCGTTGCTGCTGGATGGCGTGGCGGAGTTGCACGCTGACCTGTTTCCCTTGCTGGATTCCTTGCCCGAACCCGCCGACCGGGCGCGGCGGTTCATGGATTACATGACCGTGCATTTCCGGCTGGAGGCGCTGGAGGAGGCGGGTTTGATCTCCGCGCCGCCGGCGGACGCGCGGCAAAGCCGCCCCAAGTTGCGCGGGCGGGCGGATTATCTGCGCATGGTGCGGGGCTGGGCCTTCGATCCCAACAGCCAGGAAGGCGCGGTGCTGAAGGCGTGGGTGGAGTCGCGCTTCGGCTTGCTGACCCGCTTTCACGGCGTGCTGCTCGATGATCGCAGCGAGGACGCCTACGAGCATTTTATGGAAGTGTGCAGCCGGGGCCTGTACAACACCAACGCCCTGGAAGCGCAACTGGACCTGCTCTACACCTATTGCCAGTACGAGCTGTACCGCCAACAGCCGGATTTGACCCATCTCAGTCTCTATCGCGGCTTCAACCGGTTCAGCGACGACCAAGTGCTGGCCAAGCCCGACCGTCGCCGCTGGATCGTGCTGCTCAACAACCTCAGCTCCTTCAGCGTCCATCGCGAGCGCGCCGAGGAGTTCGGCGATCATCTGCTGCGGGCGCATGTGCCGGCGTCCAAGGTATTTTTTTACAACCGGGTGTTGCCGGGGATGTTGAAAGGCGAGGATGAGTACGTGGTGATCGGCGGGATTTACGAGGTGGAGCGGCTGGCGTGATTGGTCTGGAATCGTGCGAGGTTTTTTTGCTTTGAGAGGATGTTATGCGGCTGCTATAAATATTATAAATCAATTGCTTATTATAATAAAATGGCTTATTTATGATGGCGGATAAGCGGAAACTACATAATCACTCGTTGGGCGTCACAGCCACGCAGCCGTGATAGTCCTGAAGCGATACGATCAATGACCATGCGCCGCTTGTTTCGATATTTGGGCTGGGTTCTCGTCGGACTGCTGGTGCTGGTCGCGGCCGGATGGTGGATGGCGCTACCGACCGCCCCGGACGCATTCTACATGCCACCCGCTGACCTGCCTTCCAGACCTGGCGTACTGCTTCGACAGGAAGCGTTCGACCGCGGCGTGCTTCCGAACGCGCAAGCTTGGCGCATTCTTTACAGCACGACGCACCTCAATGGAATGCCAGCAGCGGCCAGCGCCATCGTCATGGTCTCCCGCAACGCCCACGGCGGGCCGCGCCCGGTCATCGCCTGGACTCACGGAACCACGGGCGTCGTGCCGGGTTGTGCGCCATCGTTGCTGGACGATCCATTTGCCAACGTACCCGCGTTACGGCAACTGATCGACAAAGGCTGGGTCTACGTGGCAACCGACTACGTCGGCCAGGGTACATCTGGCCCTCACCCCTACCTTATTGGTGAAGGCGAGGCCCGATCGGCGCTGGACTCGATCCGAGCCCTGCGTCAGATGGAGGGGATCCGCGTCGGCGATGGCACCGTCGTATGGGGGCATTCGCAAGGAGGCCATGCAGCCCTATGGACCGGCATCGTCGCACCGGTCTACGCTCCCGACGTGGACATTCTTGGCGTCGCTGCCGTCGCCCCGGCGAGTGATCTGCGGCCATTGGTCGAGGCCGTGCAAGGCACGCTGGTCGGTCGCATCATGTCATCCTTCCTCTTGCGCAGCTACAGCGAAGCGTATCCCGACGTGAAGTTAGACGCTTACGTTTCTGGATTGACGCGATGGGTAGCAGGCGACGTTGCCAGTCGCTGCCTGGCGGGCCGCGAGGCACTCTTCTCCGTGGCCGAGATCCTGCTAACAGGTGATGGTTTCTTCACGACGGCACCGACGAGCGGAGCACTCGGCGAGCGCCTGGCGCAGAACACACCGAACCAGCCTTTGCGACAACCCCTGCTGATAGCGCAGGGATTGGCCGATGACCTGGTGCTGCCGGACGTTCAATCTCGATTCGTGCGTGAGCGCTGCAACGCCGGACAGATCATGGAATACCTTACTTATGCCGGACGTGATCACCTTTCCGTTGTTGCGCCCGACTCTCCACTCACGCGAGACCTGGTGCAATGGACACAGGATCGCATTGACAAGATGCCGTTGTCAGCGACATGTGACCGAAACGACGCCCAGGTTGCAGCGGACCGCGCCGCGCGCCGCCGCTGAACCGGGGCGTTGGGCAGCAAAACAGCAGGTGGTACATTGAAGCCCAAGGTTTATATTGAAACATCGGTCATCAGCTATTTGACGGCGCGTCCAAGTAACGACCTCCGCGCGATGGCGAACTAAAATGCTACGGTTGAGTGGTGGGAAACACAGCGTTCGAAATACGATCTCGTTATTTCTGAGTTCGTTATTGCCGAGGCCGGTCTTGGACACCCTGAAGCGGCAAAGCGTCGTCTTGCGGTAGTAGACGACGTCATGGAGCTTCAAACAACCGAGGAGGTTCGAGTGCTCGGCAAGGCGCTCATCGACCTTGGAGCCTTACCAGCAAAAGCTGAAGTAGACGCCTACCATGTGGCTGTTGCAGCGGTAAATGGTGTCGAGTATCTGCTTACTTGGAACTGCACGCATATTGCCAATGCTCATACACGCCCTAAGATTGAGGTTGTTTGCAGGTTATTGGGTTATGAACCACCTATTATCTGCACTCCAGATGAATTGACGGAGAGTTAACTATGTGGCAAGACCCTATCGTCACAGAGACACGCGCACTAAGAGAGCAATACGCCAATCAATTTTGTCATGATGCGGATGCTATCTTCCAAGACATTTTGCGTAGGCAAAGTGCTCCGGGCAAAAAACTGGTTTCGTTTCCTGCGCGCAAACCTATTGCGGTGCAACGTGAAGCCCAACAAGGTGCTCCAGCCGACCCTAATGCCTCTATTTTCCCTACGGCATGAGGGCCGCTGAACCGGATCGTTGTGCCGTGTCGCGTGGCCTCATCATGGGTGTAGAGTGAGGCACCTGCGTGCAAGATGCGGTAACCGATTTTCTGCCAACAAGGCGGTTCAGCGAACCGCAGATGCACTCGGTCACTGATTTTATTTCCAAGGTCTTTTTTGCAACCGGGTATCGGCGGGAATGTTGAAGGGCGAGGACGAATACGTGGTGATCGGCGGAATTTACGAGGTGGAGCGGTTGGCGTGAAGGCGGGATCGATCATAAAGCGGTTGCAACCATCGTGACCGGCTTCTTCGCCGGGCGGATGGATTACCTCTTTTTCCTTTACGGACTGAGTTTTCTGCTGCTCGCCGCGATGGTTCATGGCTTGGGTCGCCGTTCCGGCGACGCGATGCCTTGGCGCTGGCTGGCGGGATTCGGCTTGTTGCACGGCGGCAACGAGTGGCTGGACCTGCTGGCGCTGGCGCTGGGAGACGATCCGCGCTTCGTCGCGATCCGACTGGCGCTGATGGCGGCCTCGTTTCTCTGCCTGCTGGAGTTTGGCCGGCGCGCGACAGCGGTTTTGGTCGGACGGACTCCCGGCCGCTGGATCGCTCCCTCGTTGCTGGTTTTGGCGGCGTTGGGCGGGCTGGCGGGACCGGCCGGATTGAACGCGGGAATCCGCTATGCCTTGGGATTCACCGGCGGGCTGTGGGCGGCTTGGACCTTGTGGCGCTACCGGGACCGAGCGGGCTTTGGCCGCGTCGCGCTCGGCGTCGCCGCTGCGGGGATGGCGCTCTATGCGGTCGCCGCTGGCGCGGTCGTGCCGAAATCGGCTTTTTTTCCGGCGGAAATTGTCAACCACGACGCTTTTCTGGCCGCCACCACCGTTCCCATCCAACTGGTGAGAGGGTTGCTGGCGGGTGTGATCGCCTTGGCGTTCTGGCAGTTCACCGAAACTGGAAGCAGATATGCGGCGACCGACCCGGCGCGCTGGCCGCGCGAAAATCTCCTGTTGCCCTTGCTCGGCGGCGTATTGGCCGCCGGTTGGCTGGCCACCGATTGGGTGGGGCGGTCCACGGTGCTGGAGCAAACCGGCCAATTATTGAATCTCGCCAAAGCCGGCGCCGCCGCCATCAACGAGCGGCGCGTGCGCAATCTGGCGGGTGCGGACTCTGATTTGGGGCATCCCGATTACCTGCGGCTGAAGGAGCAGCTCACCCGGCTGCGCGCGGCCACCGAGGGCGTTCGTTTCTATTACCTCGTGCGCCAAAGCGGTGGGCGCATCGTTTTCCTGGTCGATTCCGAGCCGCCCGGCTCCCCGGACCAATCGCCCCCCGGCCAGGTTTATGAAGAGGCGGCGCCGGCGCTTTGGGAGGTGTTCGCGTCAGGCCAAGCCGCGTTCGAGGGACCGGAAACCGACCGCTGGGGAACGTGGTTCAGCGGCCTCGCGCCATTGGCGGACGAGACGGGGCAAACCGTGGCCGTGTTGGGGGTGGACATCGCGGCCGGGCGCTGGCTCGATTTGGTGGCCCGGAACCGGCTGGCCCCGATCCTGCTGACGGCGCTGCTGTCGGCCCTCTTGCTGTTTCTGTTCGCCGCACAGCGCCGCAATCGGGAAGCCTTGGCCGCTCTGGGCGAGCGCGAGCAACGCTTGAGCAAGATCGCCACCCAGATTCCCGGCATGGTGTATCAGTTCAAGCTGTTTCGCGACGGCCGGTCGTGCCTGCCCTACGTCAGCGAGGGTATCCGCCGGATCTTTCGGCTGGAGCCGGAGGCGGTTCGCGATGATGGCGGCGTGTTTTTCGCCGTGGTGCACGCGGAGGACCGGGAGCGGATCAAGAATTCGATCATCGAATCGGCCCGCACGCTCCAGCAGTGGAAATGCGAATTTCGGGTGGTGTTCGCCGATGGCTCCGTGGAATGGAGCTACGGCAACGCCATCCCGCAGCGAGAGCGGGACGGCGGCGTGCTCTGGCACGGTTTCATCACCGACATCTCCGAGCAGAAACAGACCGAGGCCGCTCTGAGCCAAGCGAAAGAGGAGGCCGAGGCCGCCAATCGGGCCAAGAGCGAGTTCCTGGCCAACATGAGCCACGAGATCCGCACGCCGATGAACGGCATCATCGGGATGACCGGCCTGTTGCTGGATTCGAGGTTGACGCCCGAACAGCGCCAGCACGCCGAAATCGTCCGCTCCAGCGCCGAGGCGTTGCTGGGGATCATCAACGAGATTCTGGATTTTTCCAAGATCGAGGCGGGCAAGCTGGAGCTGGAGATCCTGGACTTCGATCCGCGCGCCACCGTCGAGGATGCGGCCGAGATGCTGGCGGTCAAGGCCCAGGAAAAAGGCTTGGAGCTGACCTGCCTGATCGATCCGGATGTGCCCGCCCTGCTGCGCGGCGATCCCGGCCGCTTGCGGCAGATTCTGGTCAATCTGGTCGGGAATGCGGTGAAGTTCACCGACCGGGGCGAGATCGCGGTTCGAGGGCGCGTGGCGGCGGTCGAGGGCGGTCGCTTTACCTTGGCGTTCGAGGTGGCCGACACCGGCGTGGGCATTCCCGCCGACCGCTTGCCCGCCCTGTTTTCCTCGTTCGTCCAAGCGGATGGTTCGACCACCCGCAAATACGGCGGAACCGGCCTCGGGCTGGCCATCGCCAAGCGGCTTTCGGAATTGATGGGCGGCCAAATCGGCGTCAAAAGCGTCGAAGGCCAGGGTTCGACGTTCTGGTTCGAGGTGGTATTCGAGCGGGCGATTGGCCCCGCGCCGATCCGGTCGGGCAGGAAAGCCGATCTGACCGACCTGAAGGTGTTGGTGGTCGATGACCATCCCACCAATCGCCTGCTGGTGACCACCTTGCTGAAATCCTGGCGATGTCGCTGCGAGGAAGCCAATCACGCGGATGAAGCTCTGGAGAAGCTGCAAGCAGCCGCCCGCGCCGGCGATCCCTTCGCGATCGTGCTGCTCGACATGCAGATGCCGGCGGTCGATGGCGCCGAACTGGGGCGCCGCATCAAGGCGAACCCGGACATCGGCCAAGCGCGCCTGATCATGATGACCTCGATGGGGCAGCGCGGCGACGCCGCCAAACTGGAGCGAATCGGCTTTTCGGCGTACCTCACCAAGCCCCTGCGCCAGTCGCAGTTGCGGGCGTGCCTGGATCTGGTGCTGGGGGCCGGCCGGCAGCCGGACGAACCGTCCTCGGTGCGAATCGTCACCCGGCACATGATCGCCGAATCGACTCAATCGCAGGTCCATATTCTGTTGGCCGAGGACAACGCGGTCAACCAGCGGGTGGCGTTGGCCATGCTCAACAAGATCGGCTACCGGGCCGATGTCGTGGCGAACGGCTTGGAAGCCATCGCGGCGCTGCGGAAAACGGCCTACGATCTGGTGCTGATGGATTGCCAGATGCCGGAGCTGGACGGGTACGAGGCGGCCCGGAAAATTCGCGAGCCCGATTCCGGGGCGCTCTGGCCGCGAGTTCCCATCATCGCCATGACCGCCAACGCCATGAAGGGAGACCGGGAAAAATGCCTCGACGCGGGGATGGACGATTACGTCGCCAAGCCGGTCCAGTGGCGGGAGCTGGCCGAGGTCATCGAACGTTGGGTGGCGCGCGGCAAGAGCCGGTGAGGAGGAGAGCCGCTTGCCGGCGTCACTCCTCCGGACCGAAGCAAAGCGCGTAATCGCAGCAGACCGCGCAGGACGGGGCGCGGCAGAGATAGATGCCTTCCTGCTGGCAAAGCTGCTTGTAGAGAAACTTTTTCCACTTCATGTCGCGGTCGTTTTTGGCCGCCAGCGCCGGGAAATTGCGAACCATGAGTTCGCTCAAATCCCGGCGCGACCACAAGCCCAAATCTTGCCAGAGGTGGTCGTCGGCCATGCAGCCGGTGGCGACGATCACGCTGATCCAGCCTTCCGAAACATCCCGGCTCGCTCGATGCAAGTCGAGCAGCTTGACCAGCTCTTCCTTTTCCTCCAACAGCCTGGAGTCCCAGGCGAGCGGTGGCCGGCGAGCGGCGGGCGGCAAGGCGACACCGGGAAAGTGGCGGACCAGCAGCGCGGCGAATTCGAGCGGCGCCAGCCCCAAGCCCGCCGGCAACGCGCCGCCACCCCCGATCTGGGAGGCCAGCATCCGCGCCAGCGCGTCGTCGTTGGGCAAGCCCCGGCTGTGGCTCATCAGCCAGCCATAGGCTTGCCCGAGAGCTTCGGCGCCGGGGGAGGCCGGAGATTCCAGGCGCGGGGTCGGCGACACGGCCGCAGACCCCTCAGTATTCCACCAGGATGTCTTCGTCGCGCACGATCATCTGGCACGCCAGCCGCCAGGGTGGCGGGATGTCGTCCACCAGAATGCGGCTGATGTCCTCGTCGGTCAGCTTGCCCAGTTGTTTGAGCAGGTTGCGCTCCTTCTCGGTCGGCGGGCCGCCCATCCGGGCCTTTTTGTCCAGGCTCGACACTTTCACCAGGCAGGTGCCGCATTCGCCGTCCTGGCAATCGAAGTTGATCGGGATCTTGTTGGCCTTGGCGATTTTCAGGACGGTCTCGATGTGGCTGCCGGCGGTGGCGTAGACGGTTCTGGTTTTGTGGTCGGGGTGCGAAAACGTGACTAAGGGCATGAAGGGATCTCCCAAGCGGGCGTGAATGGAGTGCGGAGCGGTCAAGCGGGGCGCACGGTCACGTCGCCCGACAACACTTGCGCCTGACAGGCCAAACGCATGTCGCGGGCGGCGAGATGTTCCTTGAGGACTCGGGCTTCGAGCACGGAGGGTTGACTCAGGTTTTCCAGACCCTCGACCACTTTCATCAGGCAGGTTCCGCAATCGCCTTCGCGGCAGCCGTACACGATGCCGGAATGGATTCTGTCCGAAATTTCGATCACCCGGGTTCCGGCCGGAACGGTGACGGTGAGGTTGACATCGGCAAAAGTGAGCTGCGATCTCGCCATGGGGGCGCTCTTTGGTTAAAAGGTGGATGGGGCGGCTATCCGTTCCGGCGATAAGCCGGTCAGCGAGCCGGGGGGATTCAAGGGTCGGCCGGTGGCATCGACGATGGCGCCCTCCACCGGGCAGATGCTGGCGCATTGCGGGTCGGCGAAATCGCCGACGCATTCGGTGCAGCGGGCCGCGTCGATCTGGAAATGCGGCGCGGCGGCGCGAATCGCCTCCTGCGGGCAGAGCGGCAGGCACGCCCAGCAATTGGTGCAACCGGCGACGATTCGGAACGCCATGGCGATGCTGCCTCAGGCCGAGGCGCGGGCCTGGTCTGGGGCGGCATCGAGCCGCCCGCCGTCCCGCCACTCGCCGTAGACCGCCAGCAGGGCGTCGATGATCGGCGCCATGGCGTGCTCGCTGTTGGGCTGGATGCCGGCATCCTCCAACGGGCGCCAAGGCTCGAATCCGATGCGGGCGCAGAGCAGCACCGCGCAATCGCGGAGCGCTTGGAGCGCACCGGCGAGCGCGGGCGTGGCGTCGCCGCAGGTGGTCGGGCCGCTGCAATAGCGGTCGCCGATCCCGCGCCGTTCGACCAGACGCACGCCGGTGGGCGACACATCGAAAATCAGGAATTCGCGGGCGTGGCCGAAATGGGCATCGACGGTGCGGCCGTCGTTGCTGCCCACCGCCATCCGCAAGGTTTCCGGCGCGATGACCGGCGGGCGCCGGATCGGCAAGGGCGTGGGTTTCGTCGCCTTCGGAAGCCGAGCTTGCAGTTCCAGGCGGCGTTCGATGGTCGCGCGCACCGCCGCCCGTTTCGCCAGCGCCGCCCGCCAGTCCACCGGCATGGCCGCGACTTTTTCCAGGGTGAATTCCGCGCCGCGATCCTGGCCCAGCATCCCCACGGCGTCGGCCCGGCATTGCTGGCAATGGTTCATCATCCCGGTCCCGCCGCCCTCGCCGGCGCAAGCCTCTTGCAGCGCGCGGACCTGCTCGGCGGTCGGTTCGGCCTGTCCGGTGAGACCGAAATAGGTGCCGTGCTCCGGGCGGGCGATCAGCGGCATGATGTTGTGCAGAAACGCGCCCTTGGCCTTGACCACCCGGTGGACTTCGTGGAGGTGCTCGTCGTTGATACCCGGGATCAGCACCGAGTTGACTTTCACCAGCACCCCGCGCTCGACCAGCATTTCCAAGCCTTTCTGTTGCTGGGCGATAAGGATTTCCGCCGCTTTGCGGCCCCGAACCCGGCGATGGTTCCAGAAAATCCAGGGATAGATCCGCGCGCCGATATCGGGATCGACGCAGTTGATGGTGATGGTGACGTGGCCGATCCGGTATTTGACCAGTTCCTCCACCTGTTCCGGCAGCGCCAGCCCGTTGGTGGACACGCACAGGGTCAGGTCGGGCGCTTTTTCCGCCAGTTCGCGGAAGGTCGCGAACACCCGGTCGGGGTTGGCCAGCGGATCGCCGGGTCCGGCCACACCGACCACCGCCAGATGCGGGATCGCTGCGCCCACCGCCAGCGCCTTGTGCGCGGCCTGGTCGGAGGTGAGCAATTCCGACACCACGCCGGGACGGGATTCGTTGGAGCAGTCGTATTTGCGGTTGCAGTAGTGGCACTGGATGTTGCAGGCCGGCGCGACCGCGAGGTGCAGGCGGGCGAAATGGCGGTGGGCCTGTTCGGAATAGCAGGGGTGCAGCGCCGGCGAAGCGCCGGCGGTCGTCGGTCGGCTGATCGGTTCCATGTGCGTTCCCCCGCAAGCTGGCAATCGGTCGAAGCGGATGGCTATCCGCCGTTGCGGCACGCGGCCGGTGGGGATTGCTTAGCAACCGGCGTGCCTGATCCAATAAATTAAATAAGATATTGTTATAATTAATATTTATTTAAAAATATCGGAACCGCTGTGGCTTTTGTCACAGGCGGCGGGAGGCAATTGTCGGTAATGACACAAACGTATGGCCCACGAAAGCTTTCCTCGCTCTTGGCGCGAGAATGCTGGGATGACCCGTCCCGTCCCGTCGCTCGGCTCTCGGGGCGGCGCCCAGGCCCTTGCGCGCTCGTCACCCCGACCCGGCGCCATCCGCCGCACGTCCATCGCCAGCCGGGGCGGCGGTTTTCTTTACTATCGTCCCGCTCGGTTTCCTCCGCAATAGCTCTTGCCTGAACGCTCTTTCGATGGTCGCGTTCCCCCGCATCCCAGCCGTGGGGCGGTTGGGTTGCCTATCTTTTCGCCCCGGTTTATGTTAGCTTTTTGCATCTAATTAGCCATTTTTGGATGGGCTAATGTATGGCTCCATGCCTGAGTTAATCCGACTCACCCAGGCCAAACTGGAACGGATGAGCTATGCCGATAAGGATGCGCTCATTCTGGTGCTGCTCGAGGGTGCCTAGCTCGGGGCCGAAAGCGGCGAGATGCGCTTCGAGCAACTGCTCGACCTAGCGAAGAAGCCCAGGCTAAGCCGGACCGGGAGGCGACTTCGTCCAGAGCCAGCGCCACATCACCAGGCCAGGTCATGAACAAAGTCTTTTCGACACCTTTCTTTGATCGCTGGATGCTGTTCGCTATTGGCCTATCCTTGACGGTTGGCCTGCTCGCCAGCGAGGCCTATCGCGCGCTTGCCGAATATTCCTTTCGGGCCGATTTCGCGGCACGGGTCCAGCGCGAGGCGGCCAGCTTTTACAGCCGCACCGTCGTCGGGCGCGGCATGGGCATGGTTGCCCTGGCGGGCTTGGTCGATCCAACGATACGCGATGCCGCGCTGGAAACCGATATAGAGCGGGCGAAATCCCAGCGCACCCACCACGAAGCCCTGCGCGTGCTGGCTGCGGCCGCCGATCGGCTGATCCTCGCCGTCCAGTTGAACCCGCCGGTGCCAGCCTGGGCAGGCCGCGATCTGGCCGCGTTGGTCGCCGAACTGCGCCGGGTCGGGTCGCCGGCGCCCGTGCGGCCGCTCGATGCGCCGCCGCGTTGTGCACCCCAATTTTTCGCGCTGGCGGGGGATCCCCGCGAAGCGCTGGGCTGAAAGGAATCTCTGATGCCGAAATCGTCCACCTCGACACGGCTTCTGCTGCTATTTGGTCTGCTGACTTGGCTGGCGCCAGGGGCGTGGGGCCAGACCATCGACCTCACGCCGCAGGAGCGACAGTGGATCGAAAGCCATCCGCGTGTGACCCTGGGGGCTGACAGCAGCTGGGCGCCCTACGTCATCCCCGGCCCCGGTGGGCGCATCGACGGCATCGAGGCCGAGTTGCTCGGGCGCATCGGCACGCTCACCGGCCTGGACATCCGCATGGAGCTGGGGAAGTGGGCGGAAATCCTCGAGCGGGCCAAACGGCGCGAGATTGACGGCGTCTTCCAGGCCACCTACCAGAAAGAACGCGAGCCCTTCTTCAACTTCACCGACAGCCCTTACAGCGAATACAAGTTCATCTTCGTGCGCAAAGGCGATCTGGGCCGCCTCACCAACATGGCCTCGTTGTCCGGGCGGCGGGTCGGGTACATGCGCGGCAACGCCCCGGAGGAAAAGGCGCTCGGCGCCTATCCCGGCATCATCCCGGTGCCGAGCGACGGTGGTCCGGCGCTGGTGGAGGCCCTGATGAACCATCAGATCGATGCCCTCATCGGCAGCCTCGACATCAACATCCTGATCCAAGAGCGCTCGTTGGTGGCGGTGGAGATGGGTTTCGCTGTTCCTGGCAGCGAACTGAAAGTCCTTTATGCCCTGCGCAAGGACTGGCCGGAACTGGTTCCCATCTTCAACAAGGCCATCTCCGCCATTCCGGTCCATGAACGGCGGCAAATCATCGAGCGTTATGTGGGCAAGATCCGCCTGGGGCCGGAAGCGGAAATGAACGTTCCACTGGCGCCCGAGGAACGAGCCTGGCTGCTCCAGCATCCGGTGCTGCGCGTCGGCATCGACCGCG
>RRZU011852859.1_pt1 | contig 13979 bp, 14 predicted proteins | sample 2165561 | NCBI WGS metagenome assembly RRZU01 (sample SAMN10456909, study PRJNA506462) | wastewater metagenome | isolation source: wastewater sludge | place: USA: Moscow, Idaho
GCGGTCGTTCAATCGACACCACCAAAAAAGAGAGAGTATAAACGAGCAAAAGTTTGGCAAATGGCCTTTTTTGCAGCAAACAATACCGCTACAAATGCTTTTATGTTCTTGATGATGAACGTAGCCTACTATGCAACAGGTGTTGTTGGACTAGGAACAGTAATTGTATCAACAATTATTACTGCAAGTCGAATGTGGGATGGAGTGACGGATCCATTTGTTGGGATGTGGATTGACCGTACAGATGGTAAATTTGGTAAGTTTCGACCATTCATGGTGTTGGGTTATTTAGTCATGACAATAATTACGTTGCTCATATTCTTTACAAACCATCTAGTTCCTGAAGCGTTGCGTCTACCATATTTTATTGCATTATACGCTATTTATATTATTGGTTATACTTTCCAAACGGCAGTAACTAAAGCCGGTCAAACAGTTTTAACAAATGATCCAGAACAACGTCCGCTATTTTCTACATTTGATATTTCATTTACTGGATTATTCTTTGCTGGAGCTGGAATCTACTTATCAAACTACCTAGTTCCAAAATATGGAAGCTTTAATAGTGCGCCATTATTCCGTGAATTTACATTAACGATTATTGCATTTTCTGGGGTCTTAACGTTATTAGCTATACTAGGTATCTGGTCGAGTGATCGAACGGAAAACTTTGGTACAGGTGAACCTGTTAAAATTACATTTAAAGATATGTGGAAAATTATCAAAGGTAATCGACCTTTACAAATGCTTATTATTGCAGCATCTACGGATAAACTAGGAGCTACAGTAGCAACCAACTCAATCGTAATGGTTATGCTATTTGGAATCATTATGGGCGACTACGGACTGTTTGGTGTAATGTCTGGTATTTTGCTAATTCCAAACATTATAATTGCTGTATTAGGAACTCGTCTTGCGGGTAAGTTTGGAACGAAATCAGGCTATGTTGGATCTACTTGGGCAGCCATGATTATCTACACATTATTGTTCCTACTATTATGGTTAGGAGATCCTACACAAATTGGGTTCGATAATATTGGCTTTATGACAATTGCTTTTGTTGTTCTATATGTATTAGGTAATGGGCTTAGAACACTATCTGGTGGATTAGTTATACCAATGATTCCAGATGTTACGGATTACGAAACATATAATTCAGGTCTATATGCACCTGGTTTAATGGGAACAATTTTCTCGTTTGTAGATAAAATGATTTCATCCGTTGGACAAACAATTATCGGTGTTACGTTGGCATTTATTGGTTTTAACGAAGTTTTCCCAGATGTAGATACAACTTATTCAAGCGATATTTTCTGGGTAACGATGTTCTTATTCTTCGGAATGTTAATGTTTGCATGGGTTGCTTCATTAGTTGCTATGAAGTTCTATGATTTAGATAAAGAAAAAATGCAAGAAATTCAAGAAGTTCTTGCAGAACGAAGAGAAGAAGCACAACAAAAATCTGAAATTTAATCAATAATAAAAGGACAATAGGAAGCGTTTGATAGTTTCTCCCTTGTCCTTTTGTTATAATTAATTTAAAAAAAGATTTAAAAAAAGATAAGAAAAACATTTGACAGACTTCTAACAACGTGATAAAGTATTACACAAGTTGAAACACAACTAAATATTTAGTCGATGATTAAGAGAGTAAATTTTTAAAACAACACAGCGAGATGGGGTAGAGTGGAAGCCCATTGTTGGATTAGAATTGAACCGCACTTAGGAGACTAGTTAGCCTTGTGTCGCTAACTCCGCTATCTAGCGGTTAAAATAAGAGTGAATTAAAAACTAAAACCGTAAAACTTACGGTATCCGTTGAGATTCATTAGAGTGGTACCGTGGGAGAAGTCTCGCCTCTATGTCTATCTAAGACATGAGGCGGGACTTTTTTTGTTTCGTAAAATGAAAATGATTAAACGAGGAGAGAGAAAATGAATACTGTTATGAGTGCTGTAAATATTGATTTTAGCCGAATCATTGAATGGATTCCAACTTTTATTGAAGGAACTTGGGTAACAATTGTTTTATCCTTAACTACAGTAATTATCGGTAGTTTGATCGGGTTAGTCGTTGTATTAATGAAAATGTCAAATATGAAAGTCTTAAATTGGATAGCCAATGCCTATACAAATATTGTGCGTGGGACGCCCATGCTTCTTCAACTATTCGTTTGGCTTTATGGTTTACCAGTATTGGGGATTCGGTTTTCAGGTATTGGATTTTTAGGGGGGACTTTTGGATCGCGAGAATTCATTACTGCAGTCGTTGCTTTAGCTATTAACTCAGGTGCTTATGTGAGTGAAGTTTTACGTGGCGGTCTTGAATCAGTAGATAAAGGCCAAATCGAAGCGGGGCGTGCTTTAGGGTTAAGTAAAAGCGAAACAATGTTTTCGATAATTATTCCTCAAGCGATTCGAATTGTACTACCCGGTCTCGGTAATGAGTTCATTACAATGATTAAAGAGTCATCGATTGTATCAACAGTTGGAGTGTTTGACGTGATGTACACAAGCAATATCGTACAAGCTTCCACTTATTCAATTTTTGAACCATTGATTGTTGTGGGAATTATTTATTATATTTTAACGTATTCTTTATCGACTTTGATGAAGTATCTAGAAAAGAGGTTAAATACTTATGCTTAAAATAAAAAACTTACAAAAGAGCTATGGAGACAACGAGGTATTGAAAGGAATCAATACAGAAGTTAGAAAAGGTGAAGTCGTTGCGATTATTGGCCCTTCAGGATCAGGGAAATCAACTCTTCTACGTTGCATGAATTTAATGGAAACTCCAACTGGTGGCGAAATCACTTTTAAAGATACTCAACTAAACGCTCCGCAAATGAAAGAAGCTGAAATTGATACGATTCGAGAAAATATTGGGATGGTTTTTCAACAATTTAACCTATTCCCCCATTTGTCAGTACTAGATAATATTACTTTAGCGCCAGTAAAGCGTAAAAAAATGAACGAAAAAGAAGCGAAAGAAGTTGCGATTGATTTACTAGAAAAAGTTGGACTGGCGGATAAAGCAGATGCTTATCCAAATAGCTTATCGGGTGGACAAAAACAACGTGTTGCCATTGCAAGAGCCCTTGCGATGAGTCCAGAATTGATGTTATTTGACGAACCGACATCAGCTTTAGACCCAGAAATGGTCAAAGAAGTTTTACTGGTTATTCAAGATTTAGTAGAGGAAGATATGACACTTGTCATCGTAACCCATGAGATGAACTTCGCGGAGAAAGTTGCTTCACGCGTGATCTTTATCGATGGTGGAAATATTGTAGAAGAAGGAACACCCGATCAATTATTTAATCATCCACAAAAAGAACGAACAAAGAAATTCTTAGATCAAATTGATTATTAAAATACACAAAAAGGAGTAATAGAAATGAAAAATACGAAGAAAATTTTAGTCACTTTATTAACAGTTGTTGCTACTTTTGTCCTTGTTGCATGTGGTGGAACAGACTCGGCAGTAGGACAAGATGCATTAGCTCGAATTCAAGAAGAGGGTGTTTTAAATATTGGAACATCTCCAGACTATCCACCAATGGAGTTTTACGTTTTAGATGACAATGGAGACCGTCAAATTGTAGGAAGCGATATTGATTTAGCCCAGTCAATTGCCGATGAAATTGGTGTAACGTTAGAAATCACAGCAACAGACTTTAACGGTGTACTGGCAAACGTTCAAACAGGTTCAATCGACTTTGGAATTTCAGGGTTTACTTGGACACAAGAACGTGATCAAGTTATGCAATCATCAATTGGCTACTTACAAGAATCCGAGCTTGGTTTCCAAGGAATTATGATGCAAGAAGCTTTTGCTGAACAATTTAGTTCACTAGAAGAAATTGAAGAAGCAGGACTTGTGTTAGGTGCACAAGGTGGTTCAATTCAATACGAACTGGCACAAAATTTAACAGATGATTCAAATATTAAACAATACAGCACGTTAGATGTTGGATTAGCTGCTTTAAACGAAGGTGATATTGATGCAATGATAGTTTCAACTTCATCGGCAGAACCAATGCTAGTGACTTTCCCGAACTTAACAATTTTACCGCAAGAATCTTTCGATTTAGATCCTGAAAGAATGTACAGTACAAACGTTATCGCATTCCCATTAGGTGAAGAATATGAATCATTAATTGAGGTAGTGAATGAAGTCATTCAAGAAAATATTGATAACGGCAATATTGAAAAATGGCAAGCAGAAAATGTTGAATTATCGCATAAAGCAGTAGAATAAGTTTTTAGTTTTATAAAAGGAAGGTTGATTAGATGACTCCAAAAGAAACCGTACTATCTTTAATCGAACAAAATATTGACGACTATATGGAAATTGTTCAATCCCTTTATGAGAATCCAGAAATTGGAAACGAAGAATTTGAATCGATGAAACGACTTGTTGATTATTTAGACAACGCAGGTTTTGAGACACAATTAGGCTATGTCGTTCCGACAGGTTTTATTGGTACCTATGATTCTGGGAAACCTGGTCCAACAATCGCATTCATGTCTGAATACGATGCTCTTCCAGAAATAGGGCACGGTTGTGGGCATAACTTGATTGCAGCGATAGGTGTAGCGGCTGGAGAGTCTTTAAAAGCTGTGATTAATGAATTTGGTGGCAAAGTTCATGTGGTCGGAACCCCAGCTGAAGAAAATTTTGGAGGAAAAGTTTCGATGGCGGATGCCGGCGTATTTGACGAGGTCGATGTGGCTTTGATGGTTCATCCAGGTAGTCAAAACGGTGTCGGTTCTCGTTCAAGTGCCCTTGTCCCAGTGAAATTTGAATTTCATGGTAAAACAGCTCACGCCGCAGCCAATCCTTGGGACGGTGTTTCAGCACTCGACTCCGCAGTAATGAGCTACGTTCAGATCAACCTGCTTCGCCAAATGGTTAAACCTTATACAACGATTCACGGGGTAATTAAGAATGGTGGCGAAGCCGCTAATGTTATACCCGACTACGCTTCGTTAGAATATTATTTCCGCGCACCAACAATGGCTTATGCTCGAGAAATTAGTCAAAAAGCCATAGATATGGTGAAAAATATTAGCGAAGCCAATGGAACAACGGTTGAAGTTTCGGAATATGAATGTGCTTATGATGATACGGTGATTAATTATAAATTAGCTGAAATTTTGACGGAGAAGTACGAAGAACTAGGGGTGGAAGATATTCAGCCGGTTGATGAAACAACTGGTGGTTCAACGGACGTAGGAGCGGTGAGTTACAAATGTCCAACAATCCAAGGATATATTAAAATAGTTCCTGAATCAGTGAGCGCCCATACGCGAGAAATGGCAGACGCTACCATTACGGAAACTGGAAGAGATGGCTTAATTAAAGGAGCGCAAGGCATTGCATTGGTCGCATTAGATCTATTAGAAAATCCTGAATTATTAGAACAAGTAAAGATAGAACAAGAAATTGCCCTAGCTAACAAAGATTAAATCCTTTTAGAGAAACGATTCCTCTGATAAAACAGAGCAGAATCGTTTCTCTTTTTTGTTAGGATGTGATTTGGGACACGCGAGACAGTTCTTACGTGTCCCAAATCCAATTTAGGTTCGATGAGACAGCTTGCAGCGAACTGAAAATACAAATAAACAACACTTTCTTTCAACATTACTATGAATCATGATAAACTTAGTCGAGAAGATACATGGAGGATGAGAGATGTATAAATTAATTGCTTGTGATGTAGACGAAACACTTTTGTCTTTGGATAATACCGTTTCAAAACGGAATATCGAAGCGATTCAAAAGGCCACGGAGTTAGGCGTAAAGTTTGTCTTAGCTACTGGAAGAGGATTTCCAACCGTTCAAGAAACGTTGAAAGATATTGGTTTGTACGATAAAAAAGATCACTACGTCATTTCCTTTAATGGTGGAGCAGTGACTGAAAATAAAGATAACGAAATTTTGCACTACCGCGGAATCGATTTTGATTTCGCTTCGCAAATGTACACCCGAGGCACAGAATTCGATGTCTGTATTCATGTTTACACATTAGATAAAGTTTATGTGTATAATTATGTGGAAGAAGAACGTGCCCATTTAGAGACAAAAATGGATGTTATTGAAGTATTTGATAAAAACCTTGAATTTTTAAGAGATGAAGAAATAGTGAAAATTCTATACATGAATACAGACTTGGATTATTTGAGAAAAATTGAAAAAGAGGTAGCCCCTTATACAGAAAATTGCGATGTTAGCTATTCAAGTAACCGGTACTTAGAATTTAATGCCAAGGGAGCAAATAAGGGGGAAGGATTAGCTTTTTTAGCCCAACATTTAGGAATGAATCTGAGCGAAACTATTGCGATAGGTGACAACCATAATGATTTACCCATGTTAGAAGTAGCCGGATTATCCGTGGGTGTTCAAAATATGGTTCCAGAATTAAAAAGTAAAGTGAATTATCTATCAAAAGCGAATCATGAAGAAGATGCGATTCATGAAGTGATAGAAAAGTTTATTTTAAAAGCAAAGTAAAACCATTCATTTGTACAACATACAAGAGAAGAGTAAACTGATAGAGAGAACTCAGAATAATGGAGGAATGACCATGCCAAGAACGTTAGAACCATTGATGGATATTGTTTTAGGATGTCAGAAAACCTGTAATCATTGCTTTGATGCTTGTCTTAAAGAGGAAGATGCCGGTCATATGGCAGAATGTCTTCGAAGAACTCGAGAATGTGCAGATTTGTGTGGGATTATTTTAGATTATGCACAAAGAAATAGCGAAGTTTTGCCAGAATTACTAGAAGCCTGTGCAAAAAGTTGTGAACTTTGTGCGGAAGAATGTGAAAAACATAATCACGAGCATTGCCAATCATGTGCAAAGGCTAGTCGTGCTTGTGCGAAAGCATGTCGAAGTTACATCGCTTAATACATAAGAAGTAGATGATGAGAGACAGTCATCTGCTTTTTTATTTGTAAAGTCTGTTAGAAAATAAAGAATCGAGATATACAAATTTCGTTTTGTCTTTCTCTATAGATTAATGTAAAATAGATAAAATATATTGGAATTAGGATGGGATTGAAAGATGGTCAGAGAAAGTTTACGGAAAGTCCGTCGAATAGTAGTAAAAATTGGAACAAATTCTGTAATGAAGGAAGTTAGTCAGGTAGACTATCGTAAAATTGATCGTTTAGCTTATACATTATCTAGTTTATTTCAAGATGGATATGAAATGATACTAGTGACTTCAGGAGCTATTGGGGTTGGCGCTTCCTCATTGAAATTAAAACAGTACCCCAAAACAATTCCCGAACAGCAAGCTGTTTCGTCTGTAGGACAAGCCCTATTAATGAGTATTTACTCCAATATCTTTAATCATTATAATCAAACAGTTGGGCAAATCTTAATGACAAAAGATGTCTTGGATTTCCCAGAATCATATGATAATACTCGTCAAGCTTTAGAAAGTCTCTTGTCGGCTAAAATAATACCAATTATCAATGAAAATGATGCGGTGGCAGTTGACGAATTAAACCACATGACAAGATTCGGAGACAACGATACGCTATCTGCTTATGTAGCACAAGTGATTGATGCCGATTTATTAATTATCTTGAGTGATATAGATGGCTTATATACCGACAATCCAGCAACGAATCCAGACGCTACGAAAATCAGCCATGTGAAAGAAATTACGCCAGAAATTATTGAAATGGCACAAGGGAAAGGTTCTGAATTTGCCTCTGGTGGGATGGCGACTAAACTTACAGCAGCTGAGATTGTCTTAAAAAACAAACAAAAAATGATTATCACAAGCTCCAAAGAACCGAGTGAAATCTTTGATATTTTAGATGGTAAAGAAATCGGAACACTTTTTGCGAAGTAAAAGATAGATAAGAAGGGTGATATGAAATGCTTGAAATTGATCAGCGATTAGAAAAGATGGGGTTACAAGCTAAGGAAGCTTCTAAAAAAATCAGTCAATTACAAACAGTTGAAAAAAATGAAGCATTACTTAAAATGGCAGATGCTTTAGAAAAAAACACAAAACAAATTTTAGAAGCTAATCAAAAGGATATTGATGTGGCTAGAGAAAATGGACTGAATGAAACTTTAATTGAACGTTTAACTTTAACTGAAGAAAGAGTTCAAGCAATGCAAGGTGGACTTATCCAAATTGCGAACTTAAAAGATCCAGTCGGTCAAGTGGACGAAGGTTGGGTAACAGAAGATGGTTTACGAATTAGTAAACGTCGAGTTCCTTTAGGTGTGATTGGAATTATCTATGAATCTCGTCCAAACGTAACAGTAGATGCATCCGCTTTATGTTTAAAAGCTGGCAATGCAGTTATTTTACGCGGTGGAAAAGAGGCATTAAATAGTAATCTAGCCATTGAAAAAGCATTGAAAGAAGGCCTTGAAAATTCGGCTGTTCCAGTAGAAGCGATTCAAGTGATTCCAGTCGCAGACCGAGAGATTTCTACTCAACTCATGCAATACAATGATGTTGTCGATTGTCTGATTCCGCGAGGCGGAGCGGGCTTAATCCAGGCGGTGCTTAAAACAGCAACCGTCCCAGTGATTGAAACGGGTGAAGGAAATACACATATCTACATTGAAAAAACAGCGGATGTAAAAAAAGCTTCTGATATTGTGTTTAATGCAAAAGTGCAAAGACCATCTGTATGTAATGCAGTTGAAACGCTGGTTGTTGATGAAGAGTTTGCGGATGCAAATCTTTCAGAATTGGCGACTCGTTTAATTGAAGCAGGGGTTGAAATTCGAGGAGACGAAAAAGTACAAGAATTAGTTTCTGAAGCTAAAGCTGCGACAGAAGAGGATTACGCAGAAGAACATCTAGACCTCATTTTAACCATTAAAACGGTTAAAAATTTAGATGAAGCGACTACGCATATTCAAAAATACTCTACGCAACATTCTGAGGCTATTTTAACTGAAAATTATTCACTCGCAGAACAGTTCTTAAATACGATTGATTCAGCGGCTGTATATGTTAATGCCTCGACTCGTTTTACAGATGGTGAGAAGTTTGGCTTTGGTGGAGAAATCGGTATCAGTACGCAAAAATTGCATGCTCGTGGACCAATGGGTTTGGAAGCTTTAACTAGCTATAAATATGTCATTGAAGGCACCGGTCAAATTCGAGAATAATAACCAAATAAGCAATTGAAAAGCGATGCCTAGAAGCATCGCTTTTTGCTTGAGTTAAAGTGATTATAGAATGCATTCCGAAAGAAGCAGTGGTATAGTAGAAGAGCAGAGATTAACATAATCAGTAAAGGAAAAGGCAGGATTTATTCAGTGAAAAAGTTTTTAAAATTTCTTGGTATTTTAATAGGCCTAACCGCCATCGTCTGGCTAGCTATTTTTCTGTGGCCGGTTGAAGAAAGACCAGACCATGCTTTTTATCGAGAGAATGACCCCATTCTTTTAAATATTGCTCACCGGGGTGGAAAAGGGCTCACACCTGAAGAAACGATGGTAGCTTTCGATACCGCAATTGAAAGTGGGGCGGATGTCCTCGAATATGATACCCACATTACAAAAGACGGACATTTAGTCGCCATACACGATTCCACAGTTGACCGTACGACAGATGGGTCAGGACATGTTAATGAAATGACGCTGGCTGAAATTCAAACTTTAGATGCTGGGTATCATTGGGAAGACGAGAATGGACAAACGCCTTATCGCGGGAAAGGATTATATATACCAACAGTAGAAGAAATCTTAAGGACATACCCTAATCATCGTCATTTAATCGAACTAAAAGACACCAATCAACCAGAATTATATGAAGACGTGATTCAAGAATTGTGGCGAGTGATTCAGTCAACCGAGATGCAAGAGAACGTGATGGTGGGAAGCTTTACACATTCTATAAATGAACGTTTTGAAGAGGTGTCCAATGGGCAGATTCCAATTGGCGGAGGAGAAGAAGCTATTCGGTCATTTGTGACGATGCATGTACCGTTTTTAAATGGGTTAGCGAATTCAGAATTCGATGCTTTACAAATCCCAGTTGCTCAAGAAGGTTTTGATTTAACCCAAAGGAATATCTTAAATGGAGCAAGTAAACGAAACAAAGTCGTGTATTATTGGACAATCAACGACGAAGAAACAATGCGCAAGTTAGTTGAAATAGGGGCAGACGGTATCATGACCGATTACCCCGATGTGTTGCAGTCGGTTATTGATGATTTTCAAAATGAAAACCAATAAGAAAGAGGTGGAAATAAATGAGAAAAATTTTATCTGTTATCACGAAAGCATTGGCTTTTTTAGCGGGTGGTTGGTTACTTGCTTATATTTGGCCGCGGAAAAAGCGTCCGCATCGGGCTTATTACCGACCAGAGGATCCAGACATTTTAAATATTGCTCACCGGGGTGGAAGGGGTCTCGCTCCAGAAGGAACGATTGCAGCTTTTGATCAGGCGTTAGCGTTAGAAGTGGACATGTTTGAATACGATACGCATCTCACAAAAGATGGACATCTTGTTGTGATTCATGACAATACCGTTGACCGTACAACGAATGGCAGTGGCTTCGTCAATGAAATGACATTAGCTGAAATTCAAGACTTTGATGCGGGCTATACCTTTTTAGATCGAAACGGTGATACTACTTTCCGAGGCAAAGGTGTGTATATCCCAACAGTCGCCGAAGTATTTAGCCGATATCCAACGATGCGTCATTTAATTGAACTTAAAGATACGAATGACCCGGCTTTATATGAAGCCATGATTCAAGAATTGTGGCAATTAATTCAAGAATATAATATGGAAGACAATGTGATGGTGGGTAGTTTTAATCATAAAATAATGGAACGTTTTGAGGAAGTGACTTGGGGAATGATTCCGATTGGAGCAGGTGAAGAAGAAGTCCGTAAATTTGCGAATAGGCATGTCGCTTATTTGAATGGTCTCGCTCCATCGAATGTTGATTCTCTTCAATTACCTACTGATGCTGAGGGTTATGATTTAACGACGAAGAATATCATTCAAAGTGCGAAGAAACGAAATATGTCCATCTATTATTGGACGATAAATGATGAAGATCAAATGCGAGAGCTAATAGAAAAAGGTGTGGATGGCATTATGACGGATTATCCGGATGTTTTAAGACGCGTCTTAACCGAAGTTCGAGCTGGAATATAGGGAGGAAGAAAAGAATGGCAGATTTTAATTACGAGATAATTGAAGAGTTAGGTGTATTATCCGAATCATCAAGTGGTTGGACCAAAGAGCTCAATTTAATTAGTTGGAATGGTCGTCCACCAAAGTTTGATATACGCGATTGGAGCCCAAATCATGAAAAGATGGGTAAAGGAATTACGCTATCAAATGAAGATATCAAGTCGTTAAGAGAAATTCTTAAAGATGTCGATTTATGAGAAGTAAGACAGAGCGAGCCAATAGACGATTTTAGAATTTTGTGGAAAAAACTATCTATGTGATTATGAAGGAATAGAAGAAAAACCATTCGTTTTTACGGATGGTTTTTAATTACTTGGAACCTTCATTTGTTCTTTTTTTGAAAATAGATTAAAATAGAATCCAGTAATTTCTTTAAATAAGTGTTAAATACATACTGAAAGTAAACTGACTCAGTCACCAAAGGAGATAAATATGTCGAATGAAAAACTCTATATTTATCATACAAATGATATCCATTCTGATTTAACCTATTGGCCTCGTTTAGCGAATGAACTCCGAGAAAAAAGGACGATTCGTGAAGAAAATGGGGATATGGTTCTAGTCTTTGACTTGGGCGATGCATCAGATCGTTTCAACCCCTTAACAGAGGCGACAAATGACCAAGCCATTACACGTTTGTTGAATCAAGGATACTATGATGCGGTGACAATCGGCAATAATGAGGGAATTACAAATACTAAAGTAGAATTGAATCAGCTTTATAACGAGGCTAATTTTTCAGTCATTTTAACGAACTTATTTGATTAGGAATCTTTGCCTGACGCAAATCCCTTCTGATTCTTATCTTTGAATCAGAAGGGGCAAGTCAGGTTATTATTTTCCTTGGTCCTCGATATACTGACGGATAATTTCTATAGGGGCTCCGCCTGTAGATATCAAGAAATAGCTGTTGCTCCAAAAGTAAGGTTTCCAGTAAAACGGTTCAAGTTCTTCCGGGAATTCCTTGCGAATGTAACGCGAGGTCACGGATTTTAGACTATTAATGGTGCTTGCTAAACGGATTTGTGGTGGGGCTTCAAACAAGATATGAATATGGTCTACCTCCCCATTCAGTTCAATGAGTGTACAGCCCCACTTTTCAAATAGTGACTCGACGACTTCCTGGATACGTGTTTGTATCTCCTGCGTCATGCAAGGATGTCTATATTTAGTGACTAAAATTAAGTGATAACTGAGTGAGTAGACACTATGCTGATTTGTTTGTAGGTTAAGCATTGTTCGACCTCCTGGAGTTGAATAACTGATTTGTATATGATATAATAAAAGTATAACATATCTACTCTAAATGACAAGGAGGGAAAGACATGGCGACGAGCAATAATCGTGTAAAAACATTAGTACATGAAATTTATGATGGTACACCAACTACTTTTAAAGAAACAATCGTTATCTATCAAGAAGCTGTGTCATACTTTATCGAGATTATGGATAAAGAGCTTCCTGACTTATCTGTTTATACGGCCAAGAATGTACAAGGTGTCGTTGAACAACTCGTACACCAAACGAAGAATAACCCTACACCGAAGTATACAGACTTTAACGAACAGTTTTACAAGTTCCCGTCCTACTTCAGACGAGCAGCTATCGCGGCAGCTTATGGAAAGTTGCAATCTTATCGTTCAAATTATGAGAACTGGTACGAGGAACGCAAACAGCAGTTGTCCGAGGGAAAGAAATTTAGAAAGAAACCACCCCGTTTACAGCTCGACCATCAAGAGATGCCAGTATTCTATAAAGGCAACATGTTTAAACGAATCGATGAGACGACTGCAAAAATCAAAGTACGTAAAGAGAACGATTGGGTCTGGGTGGACATTACATTCGAAACCCAAGACCTTGAAAAACGTGGCGTGACCGACTGGAAAGAAGGCGCACCAAAGCTTATTCGACGTGGGAAGAAATACTTCCTAGCCGTCCCTTATGAAAAGAAAATTCCTCTACACAAGAAGGATGTTTACCAGCAACGAATATGTGCGGTCGATTTAGGACTGACAAATTCTGCAGTTGCCGTTATTATGGACGTAAAAGGCACTATCATTGCACGCCGGTTTATTAACCAGCCAATAGAAAAAGACCGTTTACGTCGACTTGTCGGACAACTAAAGAAACGTCAACAACAGTCCGGTAAAATTGAAGCGCCACGCTATTGGAATCGCATCAATGGTTTACAAAAACACATCTTACAGAATACCGCCAGTGAACTCGTGAAGTTTGCGGAAGAGCATCAAACAGATACCCTTGTTTTCGAACACTTGGGGACATTCGGTTACACTAAAGGTGTGAAAGGGTCTAAGCGCCACCTTGAACGCCTCCATTACTGGTTGTATACGGGTATTCAAAACAAGGTGACTGAAATGGCCCATTACCGTGGGATGCGAGTCGCTCGTGTAAACCCTAAAAATACAAGCCGATACGCTTATGATGGTACTGGACTTGTCACACGAAATAATAAAAACGACCTAGCAACTTTCCGTACAGGAAAAGTCTACCACGCCGATTTAAATGCATCATATAATATTGGTGCACGCTATTATTTGAAATTTATCGAAAAAGCCATCCCGGAAACGGAATGGTCGCATTTAGAGGCAAAAGTTCCTCTGCTTGCGTTAAGAACCGAACGGACATTGGCTACATTAATTACCTTATGGACGGAAGTATCTTTGTTTAAAGGTACCCCCTCTGTCTATAGTGGTGTATTCTAGCTAATAGAAGCCCCTTCTGATTCTTTGAATCAGGAGGGGAGGTTCACA
>RRZU011316482.1_pt1 | contig 13978 bp, 10 predicted proteins | sample 2165561 | NCBI WGS metagenome assembly RRZU01 (sample SAMN10456909, study PRJNA506462) | wastewater metagenome | isolation source: wastewater sludge | place: USA: Moscow, Idaho
GGCAATGCCAACAAGATCAGCCGGGATATCTTGGTATTCAAACTTCATACCCTGGGAAGCTTCGTCCCAGACGATGGCCTTCATCTTGAGCAGATCAACGACGCCCAAGAAGGAGTCTTCTGCGCCAATAGGAATCACGATAGGAACCGGATTGGCCTTCAGGCGGGTCTTCATTTGCTCGACCACGCGGAAGAAATTGGCACCCTGACGGTCCATCTTGTTCACAAAGGCCAGACGCGGCACCTTGTACTTGTTGGCCTGACGCCAGACGGTTTCCGACTGTGGCTGAACACCGCCGACCGCACAGTAAACCATGCAGGCACCGTCCAGAACACGCATCGAACGCTCGACTTCAATCGTGAAGTCAACGTGCCCCGGGGTGTCGATGATGTTGATATGGTGCTCCGGAAACTGCATCGACATGCCCTTCCAGAACGTGGTCGTCGCAGCGGAGGTAATCGTGATGCCACGCTCCTGCTCCTGCTCCATCCAGTCCATGGTGGCCGCGCCGTCATGCACCTCACCGATTTTGTGGTTCACACCGGTGTAAAACAGAATACGCTCGGTCGTTGTCGTCTTGCCGGCGTCGATGTGAGCGGAAATACCAATATTGCGGTAACGCTCAAGTGGGGTCTTACGTGCCACGGTTGTTTCCTTATCCGGATTAGCCGATTAGAAGCGATAGTGGGCGAACGCCTTGTTCGCTTCAGCCATGCGGTGAACTTCGTCGCGCTTCTTCATCGCGCCGCCGCGACCTTCTGCCGCATCAAGAAGCTCGCCAGCCAGACGTAGATCCATGGACTTCTCGCCGCGCTTGCGGGCAGCTTCACGCACCCAACGCATCGCCAATGCCAAACGACGGCTGGGGCGAACTTCCACAGGAACCTGATAATTGGCGCCACCAACACGGCGGCTCTTCACCTCAACGAGCGGCTTGACATTGCCGATAGCAGCCGCGAACACTTCGATGGCATCCTTGCCAGTCTTCTTGGAGATCTGATCCAGGGCGCCATAAACGATGCGCTCAGCAACGGCCTTCTTGCCGTCCAGCATCACTACGTTCATGAACTTGGCGAGTTCAGTGGAACCAAATTTCGGATCCGGCAAAACCTCGCGCTTCGGTACTTCTCTACGTCTTGGCATGACATTACTTCCTTAATGTGACATTCAGTCAGGGGGATTCCCCTCAGCCGGTCATCAGGCCGGCCACTTACTCGACGGAGCGGACAAAACCCCTACCGCCGCGTGTACGACACGATTAGCCCTTCGGACGCTTCGCACCGTACTTCGAACGAGACTGCTTGCGATCCTTGACGCCAGCAAGATCAAGGGAGCCGCGCACGCAGTGATAGCGCACACCCGGCAAATCCTTGACACGACCGCCGCGCAGCAGCACAACACTGTGCTCTTGCAGGTTATGACCTTCACCGCCGATGTACGAAATCACTTCGAAACCGTTGGTGAGACGAACCTTGCAAACCTTACGCAATGCGGAGTTCGGCTTTTTCGGAGTGGTGGTGTACACGCGAGTGCACACACCACGCTTTTGCGGGCAAGCGTCAAGAGCCGGAACCTTGCTCTTGGTCACTTCCTGCGAACGTCCTTTACGGACGAGCTGGTTAATCGTTGGCATTGTTTTTCCTGACTAAGGTTTTGATAAAACACGCCTTTTTCAAAATCGATCCAGGCGCTTCGCCTCCACTCAAAACTGCAAGATGGAAGCAGGCGGCAACCAGAAACCTGGCCGCCGCCGAAAAAAGATGCAAATTATACGAAGATCATCACTTCCGCGTCAACGCGAGCCGTACGAACGGCCCGCATCGAATCATTCAGCAGCGCTATCTCCACTTTCCGTTTCAGCCCCTGGGGCTCCGGCAAAACTGAGCGCGCTGTCAAAGGTCAACTGGCGCTGGCGCTTGCGATTCTTGTGGTAAGCAAGACCGGTACCCGCCGGAATCAAGCGCCCCACGATCACGTTCTCCTTCAGACCGCGCAATTCGTCCATCTTGCCCATGATCGCGGCTTCAGTCAGCACGCGAGTGGTTTCTTGGAACGACGCTGCGGAAATGAAGGAGTCGGTCGACAGAGAGGCCTTGGTAATACCCAGAAGAACATTGTCGTACTTGACGAGTTCCTTGCCTTCCGCGGCCAACTTGTCGTTCGCAATCAATACTTCCGCACGCTCAACCTGCTCACCCTGGATGAAGTCGGAATCACCGGAATCGGCGATCACTACACGGCGGAGCATCTGACGCACGATGACTTCGATGTGCTTGTCGCTGATCTTAACACCCTGCAGTCGGTAAACTTCCTGCACTTCCTGGACGATGTAACGGGCCAGTGCCTCAATACCTTGCAGACGCAAGATGTCATGCGGATCGATCGGGCCGTCAACAAGCATTTCACCACGGTTCACGATCTGGCCGTCATGCACCATCACGTGCTTGTCTTTCGGAATCAGGAACTCGTGCACCACGCCATCGGGCTCGGTAATCACGAGACGCTGCTTGCCCTTGGTGTCCTTGCCGAACGACAAGACGCCAGTCACTTCGGCCAGCATGCCGGCATCCTTCGGCGAGCGAGCTTCAAACAGCTCGGCAACGCGCGGAAGACCACCGGTAATGTCTCGGGTCTTGGCAGATTCCTGCGGAATACGCGCCAGAACCTCACCGACACCAACCGGCTGACCATCCTTGACGGTAATAATTGCACCAACCTGGAAGGTGATCGTTACTGCAGTATCGGTACCTGTCAGCTTGACCTCATTGCCGGATTCATCAAGCAACTTGACGAGAGGGCGCACACCCTTACTGGAACCAGCCTTGCGCTTCGGATCGATCACGACCAGAGTGGAAAGACCCGTCACTTCATCGACCTGCTTGGCGACGGTCACACCTTCCTCGACGTTCTCGAACTTCACCTGACCGGCATACTCGGTAATGATCGGACGAGTGTGAGGATCCCATGTCGCCAACGGCGTACCCGCCTTGATTGCATCAGCACTCTTGACAAGCAAGGTCGCGCCGTATGGAATCTTGTGCCGCTCGCGCTCGCGACCGCTGTCATCGAGCGCGACAACTTCAGCGGAACGCCCGATCACCACGAGTTCACCCTTGCTGTTCGTGACATAGCGCATGTTGCCGCTAAACTCGATCTTGCCGTTCGACTTGGCCTCGACCTGACTTGCCGCTGCAGCTCGCGACGCCGCGCCACCGATGTGGAACGTGCGCATGGTCAGCTGGGTACCCGGCTCACCAATCGATTGCGCGGCAATCACGCCAACCGCTTCACCAGTATTGATCAGATGGCCGCGACCCAGATCTCGGCCGTAGCACTGCGCGCACAGACCATAGCGGGTTTCGCAGGTCAGAGGGGTACGGATCTTAACTTCATCGATGCCAAGTTCGTCAACCCTATCGACCACATCTTCGGTCAGCAGAGTACCCGCTTCGAACACAGTCTCCTGGGTGGACGGGTCCACGATATCAGACGCTGCAACACGTCCCAGGATGCGGTCACGCAATGCTTCGATTACATCCCCGCCTTGCACCACAGCCTTCATGCTCGCGCCTTCTTTGGTGCCGCAATCGTCCTCGGTCACGACCAGATCCTGGGTCACATCGACCAAACGGCGGGTCAGGTACCCGGAGTTTGCGGTCTTCAGCGCGGTATCGGCCAGACCCTTACGGGCACCGTGCGTCGAGATGAAGTAATCCAGAACGGTCAAACCTTCGCGGAAGTTGGCCTTGATCGGCGTCTCGATAATCGAGCCGTCCGGCTTGGCCATCAGGCCCCGCATACCGGCCAACTGACGAATCTGCGCAGCAGAACCCCGAGCGCCAGAGTCTGCCATCATGTAAATCGAGTTGAACGAGTCTTGCGTGATTTCCTTGCCGTTCACGTCCTTCAGTACTGCGCCATCGGCATCCAGAACCTTTTCCTTGCCGAGTTCAGCCATCATCGCCTTGGCGATGTCTTCACCAGCCTTACCCCAGATATCGACGACCTTGTTGTAACGTTCACCTTGAGTCACCAGACCGGAGTTGTATTGCTGTTCCACATCCCGGACTTCCGCGTTGGCGGCAGCCAGCAGCTCGACCTTCTTGGCAGGAACCAGCATATCGTCGACGCAAATCGAGATACCGCCGCGAGTCGAATAACTGAAACCGGTATACATCAGCTGGTCAACGAAGACCACGGTATCCTTCAGGCCGCAGGTGCGGAATGAAGCGTTGATCAGGCGGCCGATTTCCTTCTTCTTCAGTGCCTTGTCGATGTGGCTGAAATCAAGGCCCTTCGGCAGAATTTCAGACAAAATCGCACGACCAACAGTCGTACTGCGACGAACGAGCTTGTTTTGCCATTCGCCGTTTTCATCCTTAAACCATTCTTTCAGACGAACAGAAACGCGGGTCTGCAGCGTGGCGAACTTGTTTTCATAGGCTCGGATCGCCTCCTTCACGTCAGCGAAGATCATGCCTTCGCCCGGCGCATGGACGCGTTCACGGCTCATGTAGTACAGACCGAGCACGATATCCTGCGACGGCACGATGATCGGCTCGCCGTTGGCGGGCGACAGCACATTGTTGGACGCCAGCATCAGGGTGCGGGCTTCCATCTGGGCTTCCAGCGACAGCGGTACGTGAACAGCCATTTGGTCGCCGTCGAAGTCGGCGTTAAATGCCGCGCAAACCAGAGGGTGAAGCTGGATAGCCTTGCCTTCAATCAGAACCGGCTCGAACGCCTGGATACCGAGACGGTGCAGCGTAGGTGCACGGTTCAGCATCACCGGATGTTCGCGAATAACTTCTTCCAGGATGTCCCATACCACCGGCTCCTGGCTTTCGACCATCTTCTTGGCAGCCTTGATCGTGGTCGCAAGGCCCATGACTTCAAGGCGATGGAAGATAAACGGCTTGAACAGTTCAAGCGCCATCAGCTTCGGCAAGCCACACTGATGCAGACGCAGGTATGGACCCACGGTAATTACGGAGCGACCGGAATAGTCGACGCGCTTGCCCAGCAGGTTCTGACGGAAACGGCCACCCTTACCCTTGATCATGTCGGCCAGAGACTTCAGCGGACGCTTATTTGCGCCGGTCATCGCCTTTCCGCGACGACCATTGTCGAGCAGCGAATCAACGGCTTCCTGCAGCATGCGCTTTTCGTTGCGCACGATGATGTCCGGGGCCTTCAGTTCAAGCAAGCGTTTCAGACGGTTGTTGCGATTGATCACCCGACGATACAGATCATTCAGATCGGAAGTCGCGAACCGGCCACCATCCAGCGGCACCAGCGGGCGCAGTTCCGGCGGCAGCACCGGCAAAACATCCATCACCATCCATTCCGGCTTGATGCCGGACTTCATGAATGCCTCGAGCACCTTCAGACGCTTGGAGATCTTCTTGATCTTGGTGTCGGAACCGGTGCTTTCGAGTTCAGCGCGCAGCGTCGTGATTTCGCTTTCAATATCGAGCGAACGAAGCAATTCGCGAACACCTTCCGCACCCATCAACGCCTGGAATTCGTCTCCGTACTCTTCAACCTTGGCGAAATAATCTTCTTCGGTCAGTAATTGGCCGCGATTCAACGGGGTCATGCCCGGTTCAGTCACGACAAAGGCTTCGAAGTAGAGCACGCGTTCGATATCACGCAACGTCATATCGAGCACCATACCAAGACGGGATGGCAGGCTCTTCAGGAACCAGATATGGGCTACCGGGCTGGCCAGGTCGATGTGGCCCATGCGGTCGCGACGAACCTTCGACAGGGTAACTTCAACACCACACTTTTCGCAGACCACACCGCGATGCTTCAGTCGCTTGTACTTGCCGCAAAGGCACTCGTAATCCTTGATCGGCCCGAAGATACGGGCACAGAACAGGCCGTCGCGTTCCGGCTTGAACGTACGGTAGTTGATGGTTTCCGGCTTTTTCACTTCGCCGTAGGACCAAGAACGGATCTTCTCGGGCGAGGCCAGCCCGATCTTGATCGCGTCAAATTCTTCGTCCTGCGCTACCTGCTTGAACAGTTCGAGTAGGCTTTTCATTTAGCTCATTTCTCCGCAATGGAGTGAAGGGTCAAGCGGAGCGCCGCTCCGCCAAGCCCCCACGAGGATCACTCAGTTTCTTCCAGATCGATGTCGATACCCAGCGAGCGGATTTCCTTCACCAGCACGTTGAAGGATTCCGGCATGCCAGCCTCGATCTTGTGATCGCCCTTGACAATGTTCTCGTAGATCTTGGTACGTCCATTCACGTCGTCGGACTTCACGGTCAGCATTTCTTGCAGGGTGTAGGCTGCGCCGTACGCTTCGAGCGCCCAGACTTCCATTTCCCCGAAACGCTGACCACCGAACTGCGCCTTACCACCCAGCGGCTGCTGAGTCACAAGCGAGTACGGACCGGTCGAACGAGCGTGCATCTTGTCATCAACCAAGTGGTGCAGCTTCAGATAGTGCATCACGCCAACCGTCACCCTGCGCTCAAACGGCTCGCCAGTACGGCCGTCAAACAGCTGCATCTGGGTCTTGCTGTCATTGAAATCAAGCAGCTTGGTGCGCGAATCCTCATCCGGATAGGCAATATCCAGCATCTGCAGAATCTCATGCTCCTTGGCACCGTCGAACACCGGGCTTGCGAAGGTCATGCCATTACGCAGACTCGTCGCTAGTGTCATCACCTCGGTATCGGAAAGACCTGCGATATCTTCCTGCTTGCCGGTGCTGTTGTAGACCTTGTCGAGGAAGGTGCGGACTTCAGCAAGGTTGCGCTGCTCGTTCAGCATCACATTAATCCGTTGACCGATACCCTTGGCCGCCCAGCCCAAGTGCACTTCCAGAATCTGGCCGATATTCATCCGCGACGGAACGCCAAGCGGGTTCAGCACAATATCAACCGGCGTACCATCAGCCATATATGGCAAGTCTTCAACCGGGCAAATCTTGGAAACCACACCCTTATTGCCGTGACGGCCAGCCATCTTGTCGCCGGGCTGCAGACGGCGCTTCACGGCCACATAAACCTTGACCATTTTGATAACGCCCGGCGGCAGTTCATCGCCTTGGGTCAGCTTGCGCTTTTTGTCCTCGAAACGCTGGTCGAACTCGACGCGCATCTGTGCGAGCAGGTCCTTCATCGCCTCAAGCTGGCGGGCACCTTCGTCGTCGGCCAGACGAATATCAAACCAGTCCTGCTTGGACGGCAGGTCTGCAAGATATTTAGCGGTAATCTCGGAGCCCTTGGCCAAACGCTTCGGACCGCCATTGGCAACCTTGCCAACGATTTGACGTTCGATACGCTCGTACAAATCGTTTTCAACAATCCGCAGTTGGTCATTCAAGTCAGTGCGATGGCGACGCAGTTGTTCGTCGATGATCGACTGGGCACGCTTATCGCGCTCGACACCCTCGCGAGTAAACACCTGGACATCGATGACTGTGCCCACCATGCCGGATGGAACGCGCAGCGACGTATCCTTCACATCACTGGCCTTCTCGCCGAAGATCGCGCGCAGCAACTTTTCTTCCGGCGTCAGCTGGGTTTCACCCTTCGGCGTGACCTTGCCAACCAGGACATCGCCCGCTTCGACTTCAGCACCGATATAGACGATGCCGGAATCATCGAGACGGCCGAGCATACGCTCGGACAGGTTCGAAATATCACGAGTGATTTCTTCCGGACCGAGTTTCGTATCCCGGGCCATCACGTTCAGTTCCTCGATATGAATCGAGGTGTAACGATCGTTGGCCACAACATTTTCGGAGATCAGGATCGAATCTTCGAAGTTGTAGCCGTTCCACGGCATAAATGCGATGGTCATATTCTGACCCAGCGCAAGCTCGCCAAGATCGGTCGATGCGCCGTCAGCGATCACGTCACCGCGAGCTATCTTGTCGCCGCGCTTCACGATCGAACGCTGGTTGATATTTGTGTTCTGGTTGGAACGCGTGAACTTGACCAGGTTATAAATATCAACACCGGTCTCGCCCGCGACCGCTTCATCGTCATTTACGCGAATCACGACACGACTGGCATCGACATAATCAACCACACCTCCGCGCAGGGCGGTCACGGCAGTACCGGAGTCTGTTGCACAAGTGTGTTCAATGCCGGTGCCCACGTACGGCTTTTCAGCGCGCAGGCAAGGCACAGCCTGACGTTGCATGTTGGCGCCCATCAGCGCGCGGTTCGCATCGTCATGTTCAAGGAACGGAATCAAAGATGCCGCTACGGAAACGATCTGACTTGGCGCAACGTCCATGTACTGTACACGGTCGGGCGTCGCCAGAATGGTTTCGCCACGCTCACGGCAAGTAATCATTTCACCGACCAGGCAACCGTCTGAATTGGTTTCGGCATTCGCCTGCGCAACCACGTACTTGCCTTCATCAATCGCAGACAGGTAATCGATTTCGTCGGCTACCTTGCCATCGATCACGCGGCGGTACGGCGTTTCAAGGAAGCCATACGGGTTGGTGCGGGCATAGCACGAAAGCGAATTGATCAGACCAATATTCGGGCCTTCCGGCGTTTCGATCGGGCAGACGCGACCGTAGTGGGTCGGATGCACATCGCGGACTTCGAAGCCGGCACGCTCACGAGTCAGGCCACCCGGACCAAGAGCCGAAACACGGCGCTTGTGGGTAATTTCCGACAACGGATTGGTTTGATCCATGAACTGCGACAGTTGACTGGACCCAAAGAATTCCTTGATCGCGGCACTGACCGGCTTCGCATTGATCAAGTCATGCGGCATCAGATTGTCAGACTCGGCTTGAGCCAGACGCTCCTTGACCGCGCGTTCGACCCGAACGAGGCCCGCACGGAACTGGTTTTCCGCCAGCTCACCGACCGACCGCACACGACGATTGCCCAAGTGATCGATATCATCGACATCGCCACGGCCATTGCGCAATTCGAGCAGGATGCCGATAACCGCCAGAATGTCCTTGATAGTCAGTACACCGCCATTCTGCTTGTAGTCATCACCAATTCCAGCATAAAAGCGACGCATCCAGCTTGGGGTCTTGTCATCAAGCAGGTCCGGATAAGCACGGCTATTGAACTTCATGCGACCAACGTCAGACAGATCGTACCGGTCGGCGGAGAAGAACAGACCATCGAAGAGGGCCTGAACAGCGTCTTCCGTCGGCGGTTCACCCGGACGCATCATCCGGTAGATCGCCACACGAGCGGTCCACCGATCAACCGTTTCGTCCGAACGCAAGGTAGAGGAAATCCACGGGCCTTGATCCAGATCGTTAACGTACAGAACCTTGAACTCGGTCACACCAGACTTGTCGAGCGTGATGGCCAATTCTTCGGTGATTTCTTCGTTGGCTCGTGCGATCACTTCGCCGGTATCCGGATTGATCACATCATGGGCAAGCAGACGGCCATACAGGGTATCGACCGGAACATCAATCAGCTTGATACCTGCAGTCTGAATATCGCGAATTACCTTGGTGGTAATCCGCTTGTCCTTCTGCACCAGCGCCTTGCCGTCTTCGGTCACGATATCGAACCTGGCAACTTCGCCCTTCAGACGTTCCGGCGCAAGCTCCAGCTGCAGCCCGCTGCTACCGAACACAAAGCGGTCGGTATCGAAGAACATGTCGAGAATCTGTTCGGAGCTATAGCCCAACGCCTTGAGCAGGATCGTCACCGGCATCTTGCGACGACGGTCGATACGGAAGAACAGTAGATCCTTGGCGTCAAACTCGAAATCCAGCCACGATCCGCGGTAGGGAATTACGCGCGCAGAGAACAGCAACTTACCCGAACTGTGGGTTTTGCCCTTGTCATGTTCGAAGAATACACCCGGGGAGCGATGCAACTGGGAAACAATCACGCGCTCGGTGCCGTTGATCACGAAAGAACCATTGCGGGTCATCAGCGGGATTTCGCCGAAATAGACATCCTGCTCTTTGACTTCCTTCGGGGTATTCGGCTTGGCCGCTTCGCGGTCCATAATCACAAGACGGACGCGGGCACGCAACGGCGCGGCAAACGTAATGCCGCGCTGCTGACACTCGATCACATCGAACGGGGGCTCGCCCAGGTTGTAATGGACAAACTCCAGACGTGCGTTTTCGTTGTGCGACTTGATCGGAAAGATCGAACTGAACGCAGCCTGAAGGCCGCGGGTTATCCGCTGGTCTACTGGCGTTTCCTGTTGCAGGAATTCGTTATAAGACTCGATCTGCGTGGCCAACAGATAAGGCACTTCGAGGACGCTCGCCCGCTTCGCAAAACTCTTGCGAATGCGTTTCTTCTCGGTGAACGAGTATTGCATACTCATAAACTCTCCATGGAGGGGGGCGCAAAAGACAAACCGCAAAACAGCCCGGTAGGCCGGGTTCCGGTTTAGCAATTGCTTGAGCGGATGTGACTGCTTGACAGCTTTTATTCAAACGCAAAACGGCAGGCGGATTACTCCGCCTGCCTTACGCAATCGTCGAAGACGATTACTTGATCTCAGCCGTAGCGCCGGCCTCGACGAGCTTCTTGACCATAGCTTCAGCGTCCGCCTTGGCAACGCCTTCTTTCAGGGCCTTCGGAGCGCCGTCAACCAGATCCTTGGCTTCCTTCAGACCCAAGCCAGTCAGTTCGCGAACAACCTTGATCACGCCAACCTTGGCAGCGCCAGCGCTGGTCAGGATAACGTCGAATTCGGTTTGTTCTTCAGCAACAGCAGCGGCACCGCCAGCCGGACCAGCAACCGCAACAGCGGCAGCAGAAACGCCGAACTTTTCTTCGAACGCCTTCACCAGGTCGTTCAATTCCATCACGGTCAAGCCGGCAACGGCTTCGAGGATGTCTTCTTTAGTCAGAGCCATTTATTAATACTCCTGAAAATCTAGTCTGTATGAATCGTAAATCGATTAAGCGGCTTCGGTCTGCTTCTTCTCTGCCAATGCTGCAAGGCCACGGGCGAAGCCGGATAGCGGTGCCTTCATGACGTACAGCAGCTTGGACAGCAGTTCTTCACGGCCTGGGATGCTTGCGAGCAGGCTAACTTCCGTTGCATCAAGCAACTTGCCTTCATAAGAACCGGCCTTGACGACAATCTTGTCGTCTTTCTTGGAGAAGTTGAACAGGACTTTGGCTGCAGCAACGGGGTCTTCGGAAATACCGTACACCAGCGGGCCGACCATTTTGTCGGCCAACTCGGCGAACGGAGTACCCTGAACCGCGCGGCGAGCCAGCGTGTTCTTCAGAACGCGCAGGTAAACGCCGGACTCACGCGCTTGTTTGCGCAATTGAGTCATGCTGGCAACCTCGATGCCCCGGTACTCGGCCACAACGATGGTCTGAGCCTTGGCAATTTCTGCCGTAATCTCAGCCACTACGGCCTTTTTGTCTTCAATATTGAGACTCAAGGTCTACCTCCATAGGTTAAGTTCAGTGCGCAACGTGCACACCACCCAAACAAACGGCGACCAGTCAATTCAGGAGACTTGAGTGGCGCTTCGCAGCACCACCCGAATGTCTTGATTGGGCACACCGTCTGCGTAGGCCGACCTAACTGCTGCCGAATTAAGTGCCCCAGTGGGGCGCGCCTACGGTCTTTGACATCCTCCCAATCGGCTTACACCGACCGGAAGCCCAAAGTTCTTACTGGAGCACGCTGGAGGTATCGACGCGAACGCCAACACCCATGGTGCTCGATACTGCCAGCTTCTTGAAATAGATACCCTTAGCAGCGGCCGGCTTGGCCTTCTGCAGAGCTTCTACCAGCGCAGACAGGTTTTCCTTCAGATCAGCAGCTTCAAACGAAGCGCGACCGATGGTGGCATGGATAATACCCGCCTTGTCGGTACGATACTGCACCTGACCAGCCTTGGCATTCTTCACTGCAGTCGCCACATCCGGAGTCACGGTGCCGACCTTCGGGTTCGGCATCAGCCCGCGCGGACCGAGGATTTGACCCAGTTGACCGACAACGCGCATTGCATCCGGAGAAGCAATCACGATATCAAAATCGAGGTTGCCAGCCTTAACCTGCTCAGCCAGGTCGTCAAAACCGACGATATCGGCGCCGGCAGCCTTGGCAGCTTCAGCGTTGGCGCCCTGGGTGAACACAGCAACGCGAACAGTCTTTCCGGTACCCTTCGGCAGCACGACGGAACCGCGAACAACCTGATCCGACTTGCGCGGATCGACGCCGAGATTCACGGCCACATCAATGGACTCGTTGAACTTGGCGGTAGCAGCACCCTTGACCAGCGCGATGGCTTCATCAACGGCGTACAACTTGTTGCTATCAACTTGCGCATTGAGCGCAGCAAGACGCTTGGAAACCTTAGCCATGTCACACACCCTCCACATTCAGGCCCATGGAACGGGCAGAACCGGCGATGGTACGCACGGCAGCGTCCATATCAGCAGCGGTCAAATCAGGCGCCTTGGTCTTGGCGATTTCTTCCAGCTGGACACGGGTGATCGTGCCGACCTTATCGGTATGCGGTTTGGAAGAACCCTTGGTAATGCCGGCAGCCTTCTTGATCAAAATGGTTGCAGGCGGGGTCTTCATCACGAAGGTGAAGGACTTGTCCGCATAGGCGGTAATCACAACCGGAATCGGCAAACCCGGCTCTACACCTTGAGTTGCGGCATTGAATGCCTTGCAGAATTCCATAATGTTGAGGCCGCGCTGACCAAGCGCCGGACCGATAGGCGGCGACGGATTAGCTTTACCAGCGGGCACTTGCAGCTTTACATAGCCGACAATTTTCTTTGCCACGATCAATTACTCCCAAAATGGGTCAAACGCGAACAAGGTTCGCTCCCCAGACACTCAGCGCCCTTGCGGCGCCACCAAACCCAGGTCAGACTTTCTCGACCTGCGAAAAATCCACTTCCACCGGCGTGGCACGACCGAAGATCAGCACGGAAACCTTCAGACGGCTCTTGTCGTAATCGACATCCTCGACGGTAGCATTGAAATCTGCAAACGGCCCTTCGGTTACGCGCAACTGCTCGCCAACCTCGAACTGGACCTTCGGACGCGGCTTTTCGACGCCATCCTGCATCTGTTGCATGATAGCCTGAACTTCGCGCTCACTAATCGGAGCAGGACGATTGGCCGCACCACCAACAAAGCCGCTAACCTTCGGAGCGCTCTTAACAAGGTGCCAGGTCTCGTCGGTCATTTCCATTTCAACCAGAACATAGCCCGGGAAAAACTTGCGCTCGGACACCGACTTGCGGCCGCCCTTGACTTCAACAACTTCCTCAACCGGAACCAGAATCTGGCCAAACAAATGCTGCATATCAGAACGCTCAATGCGTTCCTTCAATGCTTTCTGCACACTCTTTTCAAAACCGGAATACGCATGCACCACGTACCAACGCATAGCCATCAGAATCTACTCCGTTCCGCCTCAGGCCTTGCGACCAAGCACCAAATCATAGAAAACCCAGGCAAGGCCGGAATCGACCAGCCACATAAACAGCGACAGCACACCAACAAACACGAAAACAATGCCGGCAACCTGCCACGTTTCTTTCTTGGTCGGCCAGACAACCTTCTGCGCTTCCTTTACGGAATCCCGGGCGTAGTCCACGAAATCCCGCCCCGGCTGCGAAAACCACAACACACCCGCTGCAGCCAGCACACCCACGACCGGGGACAGCGAGTGCAGCGCAGTGGATGCCCCCGGCAACAGGTAAAACCCCACCACACCTGCAACCACCAACAGCAGCGCAAAACCGACCTTGACCTTATCGATGCTTTCCATCACGACACTTTTCCGGCGAACCGACAGTGAACAAAGCCGCTCCTATGCGGAACGGCCCTGAAGTTATCTGGCAGGCGAGGAGGGTCTCGAACCCCCAACCCCCGGTTTTGGAAACCGGTGCTCTGCCAATTGAGCTACTCGCCTACAGAGAAAGGGCAGCATTATAACCGATGCCGCCCATTTTTGGAACAAGCCAGAAGCTTATTCGATAACCTTGGCAACCACGCCGGCGCC
>RRZU012085232.1_pt1 | contig 13977 bp, 12 predicted proteins | sample 2165561 | NCBI WGS metagenome assembly RRZU01 (sample SAMN10456909, study PRJNA506462) | wastewater metagenome | isolation source: wastewater sludge | place: USA: Moscow, Idaho
AGAATGGTAGATACAATGATTTTTACAAATGAGCATGGTGAAGTATGTCCAGCTGGTTGGGTAAAAGGTGACGAAGGAATGAAAGCTTCTACTGCTGGTGTTGCTGAGTACTTAGGTAAAAACGAAGGAAAATTATAATATTTAAAATATTATATGTATAAAAGGGTGTCATATTCAGTGACACCCTTTTTTTTGTCCTAAGCAAAATTATTGACAATTTTAAAAATAAACACTACAATAATGCTAATACTTTAAAAAAACTACAAAAAAACTACAAAAACTACATATCTTATTATGTAAAATCAAAGGCAAACATACTCATGGAAGAGTCTAAAGAAGAAACAAAAACAAAAACCACAAACTCTAAAAAAGCAAGAACTCATATACCTGTTGAAGGTTATAGAATAGAACAATTAAGAGAACTGCCATTAGAAACTTTAATTAATATTGCAAATGACTTAGATGTTGAAAACCCTCAAGAATTAAAACGACAAGATTTAATGTTTATGATTTTGAAATCACAAATTGATGCAGGCGGTTTCATTTTATTCACAGGTATTTTAGAAATAAAAGAGGGTGGATTTGGATTCTTAAGAGCAATTGATGGTAATTTCTCTGATACATCTAATGATTCTTATGTTAGTGCAACTCAAATTAGAAAGTTTGCTTTAAGAACAGGTGATATTGTTTCAGGACAAGTTAGACCTCCTAATAAAGAGAGTGAGAAATATAATGCTTTATTAAAAATTGAAGCAATTAATTACCTACCTGTAAAAGAGTCTAAAAATAGACCTCTTTTTGATAACTTAACTCCACTTTATTCTACTGATAGATTCAAATTTGAATATGATGCAAATAAAATGACAGGAAGAATGCTTGATTTATTTGCTCCTATGGGTAAAGGGCAAAGGGGATTAATTGTTGCTCCTCCAAAAACTGGTAAAACTGAGTTATTAAAAGAATTAGCTCACGCAATTTCTAGAAATCATCCTGAAGTTCATTTAATGGTATTATTAATTGATGAAAGACCAGAAGAAGTTACTGATATGCAAAGAAGTGTAAAAGGTGAAGTTTATTCATCTACTTTTGATTTACCTGCACATAATCATGTTAGAGTTGCTGAAATTGTTATTGAAAAAGCAAAAAGACTTGTAGAAATGAAAAAAGATGTAGTTATCTTATTAGATTCAATTACTAGATTGGCAAGAGCATATAATACAGTTACACCATCTTCAGGAAAAGTACTTTCAGGTGGAGTTGATGCAAATGCATTACATAAACCAAAAAGATTTTTTTTTTCTTTTAGAAATATAGAAGAGGGTGGTTCTTTAACTATTATATCAACAGCACTTATTGAAACAGGTTCAAAAATGGATGAAGTTATTTTTGAAGAGTTTAAAGGAACTGGTAATAGTGAAGTTGTATTATCAAGAAATGCTGCAAACAAAAGAGTTTATCCAGCTCTTGATATTATTAAATCTGGAACTAGAAAAGAAGAATTACTTCTTTCTCCTGATGTATTACAAAAAACTTGGATATTAAGAAATGCAATTGCAGCAATGGATGAAGTTGAAGCACTTAAATTTTTATACTCAAAAATGCAAAAGACAAAAGACAACGAAGAATTTTTTAACTCAATGAACGAATAGTAGAGGCGCCCTTGCGCTTCTGTATCTTTTTTATACAAAAAAACAATTAATTACATATTAATTACTTATTTAACTCACATTTTATAAACTTTCCTATAGTATTGCTGCCTTAATAAGGATAGATTATGATAAATATAAAAAATCTAAATAAATATTATTCTAATACAAAAGTTTTAAATGACATATCCATAGATATTAAAAAAGGTGAGATTTTCGCAATAGTTGGACACAGCGGTGCTGGGAAGTCAACACTTTTAAGATGTATTAATGGCCTTGAAGATTATGCTGATGGAATATTATTAGTTAATAATAAAGAGATAAAAAATTTAAAAAAAGATGAACTAAGAGAATTTAGAAAAAATATTGGAATGATTTTCCAACACTTTTCACTAATTCAAAGAAAAACTGTATTTGAAAATATTTCATTACCGATGCAACTTTGGGGTTATAAGAAAGAAGAAATATCAAAAAAAGTAAATGATTTATTAGCTTTAGTAGGTTTAGAAGAAAAAAAAGATGCATATCCTAGTCAATTAAGTGGTGGACAAAAACAAAGAGTTGCAATTGCTCGTGCTTTGACTTTAGATCCAGAAATTTTACTTTGTGATGAGGCGACTTCTGCACTTGATCCAAATACAACTACATCTATTTTGAATTTATTAAAAGAAATAAATGAAAAATTAAATATCACTATTGTTATTGTTACCCATGAAATGGAAGTAGTTAAACAAATTGCACAAAAAGCACTTTTATTAGAACATGGGAATATTATAGGATTTGATGATACAGAAGAATTATTTTTAAAACCTGATATTAAAATGAAAGAATTTTTAGGTGAAACAGAAGTTGTTCCGAAAACAGGTGTAAATGTTAAACTTTATTTTCCAAAAGATAATGTTTTTCAATCATTCATTACAAAAATGGCAAGAGAGTTGAATATGGATTTTAATATTGTTTGGGGGAAACTAGAAGAAATTAACGGTCATATTGTTGGAAATATGGTTATTAATATTGAAGATGAAACTCGAGATATTGTAATTGATTATATAAGACAACATGATATTGTTTGGGAGGTATTATAATGTTTGATATTTTATTTCCAGCACTTGGTGAAACAATATATATGTCATTTGTTTCTACTTTTTTTGCTGTTGTAATTGGATTTTTTTTAGCGATTATTTTAATATTTACATCTAAAGATGGATTAAAAGAAAATTTAAAAGTGTATTCAATTTTAGATGTTGTTATAAATACACTAAGATCATTTCCCTTTATTATATTAATGATAGTTTTATTTCCTCTTACAAAATTTTTAATTGGAAAAAGTATTGGGACAAGCGCTGCTATTATTCCTCTTACAATTGGAGCTGCTCCTTTTATTGCAAGATTAATTGAAAGTGCATTTAAAGAGGTGGATAAAGGTGTAATAGAAGCTGCTAAATCATTTGGAGCAAGTGATTTTCAAATTGTATTTAAAGTAATGTTAGTTGAAGCACTTCCTTCAATTATATCAGCAATCACACTTACTTTAATAACAGTTATTGGGTTTTCTGCGATGGCAGGAGCGGTAGGTGGTGGAGGTTTGGGAGATGTGGCTATTAAATATGGTTATTACCGATTTCAAACTGATACTATGATTTACACTGTACTAATTTTAATCGCATTAGTACAGATATGTCAAAGTTTGGGCGATTATTTATATAAAATTACAAAAAAATAAAGGAAAAAAATTATGTTAAAAAATATATTAAAATTTACAATTGCAGGTGCTGTTGCACTTGGACTTGCAGCTTGCGATTCAAAAGAAACAAAAAAAGTAGAAGAAACTAAAGTAGAAGCTAAACAAACTGTTATTAAAATTGGAGCAACTCCTGTTCCTCATGTTGAGATATTAGAAGCTGTTAAACCTCTATTAAAAGCTAAAGGTTATGATTTAGAAATTGTTGAATTTACTGATTATGTTACGCCAAATATTGCAGTTAACGAAGGTGAATTAGATGCAAACTTTTTTCAACATTTACCATATCTAGAAGAGTTTAATAAGAATAAAAATACAGATTTAGTAAAAACAGTAAATGTACATTTAGAACCAATGGGATTATATTCAAATAAAATCAAAGCATTAAGTGAATTAGAAGATGGTGCTACAATTGCAGTTCCAAATGATCCAACAAATGAAAGTAGAGCTTTAGATATTTTAGTTAAAGAAGGTTTATTAACATTTAAAGATGTAGATTTTAAAACAGTTGTTGATATTATTGAAAATCCTAAAAATCTTAAAATTAAAGAATTAGATGCTCCTCAATTACCAAGAGTTTTAGATGAAGTTGATGCTGCTATTATTAATACAAACTATGCTTTATCTGCAAATTTAAATCCATTAAAAGATGCAATTATTATTGAATCAAAAGATTCTCCTTATGCAAATATTGTTGTAGTTAAAAAAGGAAATGAAAATAAAGATTCTATAAAAGCTTTAAATGAAGCTATTAATTCAGAAGAAATTAGAACTTTTATTAAAGAAAAATATCAAGGTTCTATCGTAGAAGCTTTTTAATTTAAAGGGAAATTACTTCCCTTTAAATATTTTTGTACATTTCTAAATAATTTAAAATATCCTTTAACTTTATTTCACTCATCCCTAAATCACTTGTATCAATTTTTTTTCTCTTACAAGAATTAACAATATCACAAACTCCAATTTTATTTGTAATTTAAAATTCTTTTCTTCTTTTAATCTCTTCCTTTGTATTTGAATATTCTAATTAGATTCTATCATAGATAAATTTAATCTAGAAAAATACTATTTAAGTTACTTTTTCTTTAAAACATATATAAAATATATACAATTGTATAAAAAATATTAATTTTCTGATAAAATATTTTTTCAATTAAAAAAGAAGGAAAGCACATGTCATATTTAGAGGAAGTTTTTAATTATCTTAAGCGAACGAGCCCTGCTCAAACAGAATTTTATCAAGCTGCAGAAGAAGTTTTGTATTCGTTACAGCCCTTATTAGATAAATATCCAAAATATAGAAAACACAAAATTATTGAAAGAATTGTTGAACCAGAAAGACAAATTATGTTTAGGGTAAATTGGGTTGATGATAATGGTGAAATTCAAGTAAATAAAGGTTACAGAATAGAGTTTAATTCTGCTTTGGGTCCATACAAAGGTGGTCTTAGATTTCATCCAAGTGTAAATGCTGGTGTAATTAAATTTTTAGGATTTGAACAAATATTTAAAAATGCATTAACTGGTCTTCAGATTGGTGGAGGAAAAGGTGGAAGTGACTTTAATCCAAAAGGAAGATCTGACAATGAAGTTATGAGATTCTGTCAAGCCTTTATGAGTGAATTATTTAGACATATTGGTGCGAATACAGATGTTCCAGCTGGAGATATTGGTGTTGGGGCTAGAGAAATTGGATATATGTTTGGAATGTATAAAAAACTTGCAAATAAATATGAAGGTGTATTAACAGGAAAATCCCTTAAATGGGGTGGATCTTTAGCAAGAACGGAAGCAACAGGATATGGTTGTGTTTATTTTGCTAAATATATGTTAGCTGCACGTGGGGAGACTTTAGAAGGTAAAAAATGTATTGTTTCTGGTTCTGGAAATGTTGCTATTTATACTATTGAAAAATTATATCATTTAGGTGCCTTACCTATTACATGTAGTGATTCTCGAGGAATGATAATTGATGAGCAAGGAATTGATTTATTATTGTTAAAAGATTTAAAAGAAGAACAAAGAGCTAGTTTATCAGAGTATGTAAAACATAAACCTATGGCTAAATATATTCCTGTTGAAGAATATCCAGAAGGTAGAAATGCAGTTTGGTCTGTTCCTTGTTTTGCAGCATTCCCAAGTGCAACTCAAAATGAATTAAATTTAGAAGATGCAAAAGCATTATTAGAAAACGGTTGTAAATGTGTAAGTGAAGGGGCAAATATGCCTTCAACAGCTCAAGCAGTTGATTTATTTATTGAGACTAAAATAGCTTATGGTCCAGGAAAAGCTGCAAATGCAGGTGGAGTTTCTACAAGTCAATTAGAAATGGCACAAAATGCTTCAATGCTTTCATGGACTTTTGAAGAAGTTGATGCAAAACTTGATCAAATTATGAAAAATATATTTGAATCAGCAAGTTCAACAGCAGCTGAATTTGGACAACCTACAAACTTAGTTTTAGGGGCTAATATTGCAGGATTTAAAAAAGTAGCTGATGCTATGATTGAACAAGGTTTAGTATAATTTTTTATGCAATACTCTAATTTTAGAGTATTGCATCTTTTCTTTTTTCCACTAATCATTTTCTTTAAAAACTTATGATAAATTATTCGCTTATTACTAAAAAGGTAGAAATTGAAAGTAGGTGTATTTGATTCAGGATTGGGAGGATTAACTGTTGTTAGTTCTATTCAAAAGATATTTAAAGGTGCGCAACTTTTTTATATTGCAGATACTGCATATGCTCCATATGGAGAAAAAACTCCAGAAGAAATTTTAAATAGATGCGATAGTATTACTAGATATCTATTAGAAAATCATGGAATTGAAGCTTTGATTGTTGCTTGTAATACTGCAACTTCTGCTGCAATTAAACACTTACGAGAAAAATTTCCTTTTTTAATTGTTATTGGAACAGAACCAGGTGTAAAACCAGCCATATTAAATACTAAAACATTAAATATCGGTGTTTTGGCAACTCCTCGAACTTTAAAGGGAGACAAGTATCAAATTTTAGTAAATGAATTATCTTCAATAAAAAAAGTTAAATTACACGAGCAAGCTTGTGTTGGCTTAGTTGAACAAATTGAAAAAGGTGAAATTGATACAAAAGAAACTTTTGATATGCTAGAAAAGTGGTTAGAACCCATGAAAAATGATAATGTAGATACGATAGTTTTAGGTTGTACTCACTATCCTTTGATTGATTTTGTAATCAAAAAGATTATGGGGAATGATATAACATTAATTGAAACAGGTGATGCAATAGCAAAGCGCTTAAAAATTTTAAGTGAAGAAAAAGGTCATATAAATGAAGGACCTTTGAAAATAAACGTTTGTCATACTGGCGAAATAAACAGATTTATGATTGATAAAATTTTAAATAATAAAAATATAGAAGTTAGGAAATGCGCAATATGAGTCAAGAAATTTTAGAAAAAAGGGTTTTAGCCTTAAAGTATAGACCTCATAGATTTGAAGATTTGGTAGGTCAAAGTACTGTTTCACAGACATTGTCTTTAGCTCTTGATTCAAATAGATTATCTCATGCATATTTATTTTCAGGTTTAAGAGGAAGTGGGAAAACTTCAACTGCAAGAATTATGGCAAAGGCACTTTTATGTTCAGAGGGTCCAACTTCTAAACCTTGTGAAGTTTGTGATAACTGCAAAAGTGCAAATTCAAATAGACATCTTGATATTATCGAAATGGATGCGGCATCTAATCGTGGTATTGATGATATTAAAGATTTAATTGAGCATACAAAGTATAAGCCAAGTAGTGCAAGATTTAAAGTATTTATAATCGATGAAGTTCATATGCTTACTACTCAAGCATTTAATGCACTTTTAAAAACACTTGAAGAACCTCCTGGATTTGTAAAGTTTATTTTAGCAACGACTGATCCTTTAAAACTTCCAGCAACAATATTAAGTAGAACTCAACATTTTAGATTTAATAAAATTGCTGATTCTGATGTTATTCATCATCTTGCACATATTTTAAATGAAGAGAATATCTCTTATGAAAAAGAGGCTTTAGAGATACTTTCAAGAAGTGGACAAGGAAGTTTAAGAGATACTTTAACACTACTTGATCAAGCAATTATTTTCTCAAAAGGAAGAATAACAACTGCAAGTGCTGTGGATATGTTAGGACTTATTGATCCAAAATTAATGGATAATATTTTTTCAGTTATTTTAAATAAAGGTGATATAACTCAAATCATAAAAGATCTAGAAATCTATGAGGTTTCGCAAATATGTGATGAAATTACAATATATTTAAAAGATAAAATGCTTACAAAAGATAGAAGATTTGATTTACTATTATTTGATAGATTTTTTAGAATATTAAGTGATGCAAAACATCTTCTTGCTATTAATAGTGATGGTGGTTTTGTTTTAATTTTAACATTCTTGAAAATGATAGAAGCTACAAATATTAGAACTATTGATGATATTATTAATCAAGTTGAAAAAATAGAGCCTAAAAAAGAGACAATGATTTCTAAACCTATTGAACAAATTATTGAAAAGCCAATTGAAAAACCAGTCGTAAAGCCTATTGTTGAAAATATAGTTGAAAACAAAGTTGAGCCTGCTGTTAATCCTATTTTTGAGTCTATAAAAATTGAAGAAGAAACAAAAATTGAAGAGCTAACAATTGAAGATAAAATATTGGTTGAATCAAATAATATGGTTGATTTACATGCAATTGATGCAATTGAAACAGTTGATTATTCAACACCATTTGATGATTTACCAACTACAAAAATAGTAGTTAATGAAACACCAAAAACTGAAATAAAAGAAGAAGAGAAAAAAGAAGAAGCAAAAGTAGAAGAAATAAAAAAAGAAAAAGTTCGTGAAGAGAGAAAAGAAGATTTTTATGAGCTAGAAGTTGAACCAATTGTTAGTGAAAGAGAAGCTTATGTAAATATTCATCAAGATGTTGAAATTATTCCTTTAGATGATGATGAAGAGGGTAATGAAGGAATAAACGATTTATACGAACAATTAACATCTAAAGTTTATGATAGAGATTATGATTTAGGTGAATGCTTCCAAAAGAATTTTATCTTTAATGGTTATGAGAATAATAAATTATATATTATTTCAAAAGCCCAAGATGAAGATAGAAAATTATTATATAAATATTTTGGAATAATAAAAACATTTGCTCAAGATGTTTTTGGAAATGATGTTGAGCTAGATTTTAAAAAGGAGGAACCCTCCGAAGAAGTAGAATCTAAGAACGAGCAAAATGATGAAGTACAAAATGATAATTCAGATGAATTAACAAGTATAAATTTAAGTAAAATAGCTCAAAATGATAGTTCAGAAGAAGATATTCAAGAGGATTCCCAAACAGAAGATACAAGTTCAATGCTTGAATCTATTGAAATGAGTGCAGGTTGTGTGGCTGATATGACAAAAAGTTCAGTAACAACGCCTTCTCAAAAAGAGTTACAACTAAATGATATATTAAACTCTAAAATGCTGGATAAGGCTAAAGAACTTTTTGATATAAAGAAAATTACAGTAAAATCAAGGAGTTAAATTATTAACTTATCATTAATATAAAATAGATAGACTTATAGCCATTAAAAAAAAGGAAAATTATAAATGAATAAAATATCAAAACTATTATCTACAACATTATTATTATCGGTTTCATTATATGCAAATAACGACAATTCAGTTATTGAATTTGAAAAAAGTAGAGTTTCTCAAAACCCAAATGTAACAATAAAAGAAGTAAGTATTAATACTAAAAAAGAGATTCCGTTACCTGGTTGGAATGGATATATACTAGATGTAAAAGTTAACGTTCAAGGTAAAGATGTAAATGCGAAAGATATATTATTTTCTGATGGAAAATATATTTCTTTAGATTTAATAGATTCTACAACTGGAAAATCTTTAAAAGATTTAGTTACTCCAAATTTAACAGATAAATATCATGATAAAACAAAATTAATTGCTGGAAATGCAGATGCAAAAGATAAAATTGTAATTTTTTCAGATCCTTTATGTCCATATTGTATAGATTATGTTCCTGAAGTTATAAAACATGTTCAAAAAAATAGTGATTCTATAGCTTTATATTATTACCATTTCCCATTATCAACAATTCATCCAGCAGCAACAGTACTTGTTAAACTAATTGATATTGCTAAACATAAAGGAATAAAAGATGTTGAGCTTAAAACTTATCAAATTGATTGGGAAAAATATTTTGATGTAAAATCAACTGATGAGAAAGTAATATTAGATGCTTTCAATAAAGAGTTTAAAACAGATATAAAGTCAGAAGAATTAGCAAAAGCTGAAATAGGAAAATCTATTGATAGTGATATTTCAATGGGTGAAGATGTTATGGTTCAAGGAACACCAACAATATTTGTGAATAAAGTAAAAGATTCTACTAGACTTAAATATGAAGATTTAGGAAAAAAATAAATTTATTAAGAGGTTAACATGGAAAAATTAGTAATAGCAACAAGAAGAAGTCAACTTGCGCTTTGGCAATCAGAATATATAAAAGCTCAATTACAAGAATTTTACCCAGATATGCAAATTGAACTACAAGAATTTGTAACAAAAGGCGATAAAATTTTAGATGTGCCATTGGCTAAAATTGGTGGTAAAGGTCTTTTTACAAAAGAGCTTGAAGTTGCAATGCTTGAGGGAACTGCACATTTAGCTGTTCACTCATTAAAAGACGTACCAACTCAATTTGAAGAGGGATTACAACTTGCTGCTGTTACAAAAAGATTTGATCCAAGAGATGCCTTATTAAGTAATAAATACTCTTCAATTGATGAGTTACCACAAGGTGCTGTTGTGGGAACTACAAGTTTAAGAAGAAGAATGGCAATTATGATGTTAAGACCTGATATTGTTTTAAAAGATTTAAGAGGAAATATCAATACTAGAATTGCAAAACTAAATGCAGGTGAGTATGATGCAATTATTTTAGCAGCAACAGGTATTCAAAAATTAAAAATTGAAAACGAAGTAAAATACTTCAATCCAATTCCAACAGATGTTATGATTCCATCAATGGGACAAGCAACTCTTGGAATTGAAACTACAACAGATCCTAGAATTGTTGAATTAGTTTCAGTGTTAAATGATAAAGATGCACATATTGAATCTACAATTGAAAGAAGTTTTGTTGATGCACTGCAAGGTGGTTGTCAAGTTCCAATTGGTGTAAAAGCTACTATTATTGATGAACATTCTATTAGAGTTCAAGCAATTGTAGGTCTTCCTGATGGAAGTGAATCAATTAGTGAAGATATCACAGCTGATATTGAAGATTTTGAAACAATCGGACAAACTCTAGCACAGACTTTCATAGATCAAGGTGCAAAAGAACTTCTTCTAAGAGCTGAAGAATTAGCTTTTAAATAAAACTATTAACAGGAGAATTTCTCTTGTTAAATCTACTTAAATCTACAAATAAAATTTCAAACTTCTCAAAATTTTCCAAGATATTTAATTATTAATTCAGTATCATAGTTATAAATATACTAAGGAGTTTAAATTGAGAATAAATGTTGAAGACGCACTTTTTTGTTTAGTTGATGTACAAGAAAGATTATATCCCCATGTAACAAATAAAGATGAAATTGAAAAAAACTTAATAACTTTAGTAAAAGGTTTAAAAGTTCTTAGTGTTCCTTTTATTGTAAATGAACAATATAAAAAAGGAATAGGTGAAACAATTCCTTCATTAAGAGAATTGGTTGATGAGTATCCACATTTTGAGAAAACAACTTTTTCTTGTTATAAAAATGAAGAGACTATAGATGCAATTAATGAGATGAATAAGAAAGTTGTAATTGTTGCAGGTATTGAAACCCACGTTTGTGTTTTACAAACTTGTATAGATTTACTAGAAGGTGGATTTGAAGTTGTTTTAGTAACTGATTGTTGTACTTCAAGAAAACAAAATGATACAGATATGGCAATTACTAGACTTGTTCAAGCAGGTGTAATTCCTACAACTTATGAATCATTACTTTTTGAATTAACTTTAAATGCTAAAAATCATTGTTTTAAAGAGATTTCTTCTTTAGTAAAATAATGAAAAAGCTATTTATTTTATTTTCACTAATTGGTGTTTTATTTGCAGCAGAGATAAAGGATATAAAAAGTATCAAAGATTTGTCTTCTACTAAAGATATTATTTTGATGTTTAGTATTGATTCTTGCCCTTGGTGTATAAGACAAGAAAAAGTTTTAAAAGATATTCAAGAGCAAAAAGATATTCAAATAGTAAAAGTTAAAAATGGAAGTGATATTTATAAAGAGCTAGTAGAAAAGTATCCTTTTCCTATAGCCTATTATCCAACATCTTTTATTGTTACTAAAGAAGATGGTAAACTAAATATTAGTTATGAATTTCGAGGTTATCAAAAAAAGAGCAATATTATAGAAGTTTTAGAAAATAAAGATGAATTTTTAATGGACTGATTATCTCAGTCCATTATATTTATTATAAATCCATAGTTCCTTCAGGAACATGAACATAACCTTCCATTATAATTCTAGCACTTCTACTCATAGTTGCTTTATCAACTACAAATTTACCATCATTATTTTGAATAACTGCACCAACTTTTAAAGTTCCTGATGGGTGTCCAAATTCAACAGCAGATTTTTGTCCACCACCGCTAGCAATATTTACTAAAGTTCCTTCAATACAAGCAGCAACACCAATAGCAACTGAAGCTGTTCCCATCATTGCGTGATGTAATTTTTGCATAGATAAAGCACGTACATGTAAATCAATTTCGTTTGCTTTAATCTCTTTTCCACTTGAAGTAGTGAAATCACTTGCTGGTGCAACAAAGGCAATTTTTGGAGTATGTTGTCTAGTTTCTGCCTCTTTTAAATCAGAAATTAAACCCATTTTTAATGCAGCATAAGATCTAATTGTTTCAAATCTTGCTAATGCTTCAGCATCTGAGTTAATATCAGCTTGAAGTTCAGTTCCTTTGTATCCAATATCAGCAGCATTTACAAAACAAGTTGGAATTCCAGCTGTAATCATAGTTGCTTTAAATGTTCCAATTCCTGGAACTTCTAAATCATCTACTAAATTTCCTGTTGGGAATAATTCTTCACTTGGATCAACAGGTTCAGCAAATTCTAAAACGATTTCTTCAGCAGGGAAAGCAACACCATCGATATAGTAATCTCCCATTTCTTTAACCATTCCATTTTCCATAGTTACATAACAAAGAATAGTTTTTTTGATATTTGCTTGCCAAATTCTTACACAACAAACACCGTTTTCAGGAACGTTATCAACTAATCCTTCTTTAATCGCAAAAGGTCCAACTGCACTTGATAAGTTTCCACAGTTTCCACTCATATCCACAAAATCTTTATCAATTGCAACTTGACAGAAATAGTAATCTACATCATGATTAGGAACTGAACTTTTACCAACTAAAATAGCTTTAGAAGTAGATGAAGTTGCTCCTCCCATACCATCCATTTGTTGTTTGTAAACATCAGGACTTCCTACGATTCTTTGAAGTAATTTATCTCTTTTTTTTGTGTCTTCTTGTGCTTCTTTTGGTAAATCAGCGATGTTAAAGAAAGTACCTTTAGAAGTACCACCTCTCATATATGTAGCTTTTACTTTAAATTGTGGTTGATAACTCATGTTTTCTCCTGTTTTGATATAAAATTACCTGTAAAAATATTCATAATATCTTTACAGATAATTTTAGGGCAAAGCCCTAAAATTAGTGATGTATTACTTACCTAAAGCAATAACATCTTTAGCGAATTTTTGTAAAATACCACCATTTTTGTAAACATCAACTTCAGCTGAAGTATCTAATCTACATAAAACATCGAATTTAACAACTTCACCATTTGCTCTTGTCATAACAACAGTTAAGTCACATCTTGGAGTGATTTCACCTTCGATGTCAAATACTTCAGAACCATCAATAGCATAAGTATGTCTAGTTTCACCATCTTTGAATTGTAATGGTAATACACCCATTCCAACTAAGTTAGTTCTGTGAATTCTTTCGATTGATTCAGCAATTAATACTTCAACACCTGCAAGTCTTACACCTTTTGCAGCCCAGTCTCTAGAACTTCCTTGACCATAGTTAGTACCAGCAACGATGATTAAAGGTTGTTTTCTAGTTGTATAAGTTTCAATAGCTTCCCACATTCTAGATTCTTTAGCCTCTGGCATAATCATAGTTAAAGAACCTTGTTTAACGCTTCCATCTTCTTTTTTAACCATTTCGTTAAATAATTTTGGATTTGCTAATGTAGCTCTTGAAGCAGTATGATGATCCCCTCTATGTGTTGCATAAGAGTTTAAATCTTCAACAGGTAATCCCATTTTTAAACAATATTCACCAGAAGCAGAGCTTGGTAAAATTGCATTTGATGGAGATAAGTGGTCCGTTGTAATATTATCTGGGAATACACCTAATGGTCTCATACCTTTAAGTGCTGGCATTTGCATATATTCATCTTCCCAGTAAGGTGGTTTGTTGATATATGTAGATTGCGTATTCCATTTATAGAACGGATCAAT
>RRZU011597771.1_pt1 | contig 13976 bp, 11 predicted proteins | sample 2165561 | NCBI WGS metagenome assembly RRZU01 (sample SAMN10456909, study PRJNA506462) | wastewater metagenome | isolation source: wastewater sludge | place: USA: Moscow, Idaho
AGCATTTCAAGTGTTTCATAATCACCGCTTTTTACTATGTCCCGTGCCTCTTTTAAGTCAGGCATATGGTTTTGAGGGAGGTTTTGTAATTGCACAAGCCTTCCTGCAAAGCGACCGGTTCGATTAGCTCCATAAAACTGAAACATTCCTCTGGCACGGGAATCACTACAGACGGCATTTTCCATGGCTGTATATTTCTTAACCGATGATTTTGCCAGTTGCTGACGGAGTTTCAGCACCTCTGCTAAATCTTCTGGTGCATCCTTTAAAAGCTCTGCCACAGCCTTTTTACCAAGGGTATCTGTAACTAAACCATTGTCAGCAAGCCACTCTTTCATCTGTTGCACGGAGTTTGGGTTATCAAGTTCTGTTATCTGCTGCATGGTTGTTAGTAGTTTTTCACGTGATATCTTATCCATGGTGATGGCCTGCGATACGAAATCCATATCTACCTTTATGCCACGGTCGTTTATTTCCTGGTCGAGATGATACTCATCCCAGATATCTTCTGGCACAGGAAACTTTATAAGCCTTTGCTGTATCTGGATTTCCACCTCTACATCACGTTTGTTATAGTCTTTGAACTTCTGCCATTTATCGATTTCATCCGTTGGTAGGTTACGAGTTCTACCGCCATTTGTTTTGGTTGGAGTACAGGGAACACAAAAGTACCGTATCAGGTCTTTGCCCTCCGTCAACTTTTGTTTTTCAAGACCTAGCACTGCACCTACACCTTCAAGTGAAAGAGGTAGACCCATATAAGCAGACCACACCATAGCGCACTTCCACGATGAAGGGTTCAGATACCTTGCCAGTTCCTTTGAGAGTGGATGGTTATCATAAAAGGGATCAAGGCTTACTCCAATGTCGAACAAATACCTTGAAAGGCAGATACGCTCAAATTGAGCATTGAATGCCCACTTTGTAATGCTCTCATTCGTTAAGGCTTCGAGGATTTCATTTGGAATCTTTTCTCCTGCCATTAAATCAACCACCTTAACATCACCACCATCCACGGCATAGCCAAACAACATGATTTCAAAATCAGCTGCTTCTGCGTAGCGATAAACCCCACTCTTTTGAAGATTAGTAGATGAATAGGTTTCAATATCAATCTCTAAATTTTCCATAGTGGCCTCCTTCCTAAATGAATAAAGGTGGCAGAGGGAAGACCTCCACCACCGTCAAGTTTATTGTTTCTATTAGGCAAGGAAGTCTTCATCCACAAGTGTTGAAAAATCATCTGCTGCTGAAGTCTTGCCACCAAGAGGTTCACCATCTTTGATTTTTTGAATGTTACCTAGACCACAAGCTACGCCCTTATTGCCGTTAGAATTAAAAGCATAGAAGTTTAGGGAAACCCTGCCATAGCAGCCACTGTACACTTCGCTGCGATCCAGAATCGGTTTTACGCTTCTGTCTACAATCTGTGGTGCAGTTTTGCTGTTGGCATTGATAAAGTAATGTCCTTTATAAGCTTCATCGTCACGCTCTACATCTCCATCACGCAGGGGCAGTTTAATGGCAGCCTTGTTTGGTTTCTTGCCACCAAACTTTGCGATACCTTCCTCGATAGCTGCATCAACAGCCGCATTGATAGCGTTAATGGTTTCTGTATCATCCTTTGGGATAAGAACAGATACACTGTACTTTTCTGGACCGCCGTTAATGGATACTGGCTCCCAACCGTGGAAGTAAGAAAGTCTTGAATTTACACCTGTGATAACTTTTGTCTTGTTTTGCATATTTGTCATAATATTAATCCTCCATAATTTCGTTAAATTCGTTTTTAGCATCTGCTACGTTCATAGCCGGTCTTTTATCCGAGTTGGGAACAAGAGTCGGCTTGCCTGGTGGTTTATAAATGAGGCTTCCTAGAATCTCCTCAAATTTGGCTTTACCCATCAGTTTTTGCATCTCTGTCATAGGAATAAGGCTCTTACGATAAATATCCCTATATCCACTTGCCACAGCTTTTTCTGCGATGGCATTTTCATCCTTGTACTTGCGAACCGAGCGACCTTCCACAACCTTAAAGCCATGCCACTCTTTTCCGTGATTCACTGCTGCATCTGTCGCATAGGCAGTGATCTCATTAGCCCATTTGGTAAGGTCGGGGAGAATCAGTAAAACTTCTTCTATCTCCGAATCCGTAAGTAAAGGTGGCATCTTAAACTCCAGCTGCGCAAGCTTTAGCTTTTCATCAGCCCTTGCACGGCATCTATTGGATGCTTTGCAGAAGGTACACCATGGACCAGGTAGATAGTCACCCTCACCATTAAAGGCTTTTACTGCTCTAGGTTTTAGTTCCTCATCAGCCCAAGCTTTTAGTTCTTCTACTGGGACTGTCCATGTGCTGACATTTTCTCTTCTCGGTTGAAAGATCGTCATGGATACTTCTTTGATGTCATAAAGACTGTCATAGATTTCTAATGCTCCTAAGGCATACAGTTTCATTTGTGGATTGTCCACGGCATCGACCAAGACACCCATCCCATATTTAAAGTCTATGATGTGTAAGCTATCGTCTGCGATAATGACACAGTCTCCTGTGCCAAAACCATCTGGTACATAACAAGAGAAATCAAGACGTTGTTCGATGAGTACGATTGGATCCTTGCAGGTTGTTTTTGCAAGTTCCAACTGTTCCATAATGAAATCAACGTAAGCATCCGTGCATTCTTCCATCTCATCAGAACCATATTCAGAGATAGGTCTTTCGCTTCGCATATGAAGTGCCTTTTTTTTTTTTTTTTCACAGAGGTCGTGAGCCGCTGTATTTTCTTTGGTCGCTTCACCGCTTTGGTCTTCAAAGTCCAGTTCAAGCCTTGCCGAGGGTAAGCAGTTAAGCCATCTGTGTGATGAAGATGCAGATAATATTGCGTGTTTACCCATTGCCAAGGCCCTCCGCATCTTTCAAGATGTCAGCGTAGTGAACCTTATCTACAGCACTTAACTTCTCAGCACCATACTTAGCGATAATCCCTCGCACTTCAGCTGTAAAGCCTTGCTGACTCTTCTGAGCAAGAACCATTCTCACTTTTTCAAGTGGAATATCAGCTTCTTTTACTACTTCTGCTTTTGTGGCGGGTTCTTCTTTTAGAGCAGAATCACCATCTGTCATCACATCACAAACCACCTGTATGCTGTCAGCTAGACTTCGCATATCGTTTACCACATCAAGCAGTAACTTTATTTTGCTCAAGGTCAGTTCCTCCTTTCGTCATCTCACAGATAGACAGTTCCTCGATGCTATCTCCAGGGATCACAATCGTCACACGCTGTTTACTGCCCAAAAGAAAACGAAGGATTCGCTCTCTTATGGACAAGTTACGATAGGTAACAAGGCCACCTGTCTGTGGTTTCTTAGAAACACTGATTCTTAAATTGTGTTTCATATCCATCACCTCTTTCCGAAGGCTGATTGTATTGATTGCCCTCTACCTAGTAGCCATGGGAGGAATGGAAATCTGACGGTTTAGAAAAAAGAAAACCTACCAAAGAGAAATTCTCCTTGATAGGTATTCTTGATTGTCTTTATTTAAAGAGTTCATTGACCCTTTTTTGTACTACGACATAATCGTATCCTGCTTTTGTCAGTCGATTTTTCCGTTCCTGTCCATTACCCCAATCACCACGAATAACCTCACGGGCAATGGTATCGATAGACTTTTTACTGGATAACAAGTCATTGACCTTTGACTGGACCTCAGAGTAATCATAAGCTGCATCTGTTAAGCGCTTCTTTCGCTCTTCACCGTTACCCCATAAACCCTGAATTACTTCCTTGGCCAGTTCCTCGATGGATTTCTTATCTGTTGGAGTAGGCTCACTTTCTTCTTTCTTTAAACGATTCAGCCCAGCATTTTGGATAATCGTTTTATAGTCCTTATAGGCGTAATTTAGATCCAAGTTTCCAGAGTAACCATTTAACTTGCCCTTGCTCGTGTACTGCCAGATGCCATGACGAAGTGTTGGTTCTTTGCTTGACCACTGAGCCACCCAAAAATCATAAGGTTCTAGACGATCCAGTTCTGTCAAATCCCTAAACCAAGAACTAGACGCATAGATACCAGCATAATAACCTGCATTTTCTACTGTCTCACAAAAGCCTACCAAAGCATCGGTGATGGCTTTCTTGCCACTTGGACGTTGGTGATAGTTATCTTCTGTATCAATAAAGACTGGATAAGAGATTGTTTTACCTTTGATAATCTCAAGGCATTTCTTTGCTTCTGCGATACCCTTGGCACGGGTATTGGCACAGCTGTACCAGTAAACACCGATGGGAATACCTCTCTCATGAAAGGCTTGATAGTGTTTTTCAAAGGCATCATCCTTGTGGTGGCTAACACCTGTGCCATGCCCCGTATATCCTGCTCTTAGGATAACGAAATCAATCTCTTTAGCCAGCTTGTCATAATTCATTTCACTTGGTTTTTGCCAAGTACTGATATCAATTCCTTTAGTCTTCATTTATTGTTCCTCCTTGTCGCTCTTGTTGTGGAGCTGCTCTAGTACATCTTTTAATTTTTCTGGTATGGGTAGTCCTAAGTGAGCTGCATTTTCGAGCAGTGAAATTCCCTCGTTAGAAAGGTAGAAAAATACAATGGCAGTACGTAGTACGTTTCCATCACCAATCACATAGACATCTAAAATATTTGACACACCAAAAAAAACAAAAATCAGCACTTTACGACTGATTCCGATAAACCCCACTTCACTAGATAGGGTCTTATCTGCTATTGCACATAGGACACCTGTTAGATAGTCGATGACCACAAAGGCCATTAGTGCATATAAAAAGCCATCTGCACCGCCTAAAAACCAACCGAAGAATCCACCAATTGCTGTTATTGCAACTTGAATCCAGTTCCATATTTCTTTCATTTGAAAATCCTCCTTTATTTTTGCTCAAATAAAAAGAACACCTCTCGATGTTCCTTTGATTTACTCTATTTGTTTTGGTAGCCCTCCCACAATCGCAAGTCCTCCTGTCCGAGTGACCACATACACATTCCTCTAAGTTTCCACCGATATGCCGCTTCATTTGCCCAGTACACAAGGCTGTCAACATCTTGGTAATAGAGAATAGAAAAGCCATCGCCATCACCTAAGAAGAGTCGTGAGATCCATATATTTATATCCCTTGGTATGATGGTGGTCTTGTAATCATTCCCGCACTGAATGGAAGGCATGATATCCGAGTGAAAGAAATCGTAATCAAGGGATATGCTTTCACTTCTTGTAGCCGATTCTTCTAGGTCTGCTGTCAAAGCAAAGACTTGAAACTCTTCATCCCAGCTGCAGTTACTTCTTGCAATCCTTCCATAAGTCTTAAATGCCCCATCCGGCATAAGCACATCAAATCGTTCATAGGGTTCATAGACCCAAGCATCACCCAATCGAAGTAACTGGCAATTCACCTGATTATCTGAGCGAATACCTGCATAGCCAGTTACATCAGAGCAAGTGGCTGTAAATCGTAGTGTATTTGATGCGGATGAATACACACGTACTTTATTACCTCGCTTTCGCATTTCAATGGTATAAAAGTTAGGATTTGTACGAAGGTCTCCTGCGGATGTTCTTGAAAAGCTTGTAGCAAAACTCCCCTTTAAGGTAGCACCTTCATAAAGCTCAATACGCTGTGTATCATAATTAAAGCAACAGTAGATCGTTCCAATAAAAATGCCCGCCTTACCACTAAAGTTTTCAGGGAAGATGAGTTGTGCCCTTAAATGGATATCTGAAAAATTGCTGTAGTTCCATGCTAACTGCCCTTTACCTTCCAGTTGGGAATAGGGTCGATTCATAGAACTGCTTGTATCCTGCCACACACTCCATTCACCCGATAGAGTTGTCCAGTAGCTTTGGGGAAGTGGTGTATCATCTCTAAAATCCTCATACCATACAAGGGCTGAATCTGCCTTTCGTCTTAGCATCTCAAGTGTTAGCTTAAAGCCTGTTGCGGGTCCTACCATGTCTCCATTTATATCTTTGAAATGTCTAGGAGCAAGGGTATATTCTGCTTCACCAACTGTAGCAGCTTCTGAAAATGAAGAGCAAACCCTAAAGCCATAAAACTGCACACCCATTGTGCCAAGGGAAATGGTGAGAGTATGTTCTCCAGCAGTCAGTGAGATGCCCTTTTTAAGTACGGTCCAGAAAGTAGTCCTCCAATAGGGCCACCATAACCTGTTTTCAGAGAAAAACTCATCACTTCCATCAAGGGAGATGTTAATGCTGTTTTTATCCCAAAACGGATAGCCTAGTTTGACAGCCACATCATAAGTTCCTGCTTCTGTAATCGTGAAGTGATAGGTTGCCTCACCCTCATCTCCAAGTGTTGTTACAGTATTAGAAGTCGATACAACTCCAGAATAACTATCCGGCATTGCATCATGATCGATATAAATAGTTCCAAACTCCGTCTTTTGTTGTTTGCCATAGGCAGTCAGATACTGTCTACCGTTATAGCTCGCAGATAAGAGAGGGTAGCTATAACTCGTTGCATCTCTTCCTTCCATATAGTCGTATACATGAGGTAATGCCCAGGGCACTTTATTATCATCATCCCAATAAGCCACAATTGGAATGAAGGGTTGAGGAGGGGCATCATCTGTAAAGTTATAGGCTCCAGTCATCCAGTACTTTGCAGCATAGTAGGTGTGAGAAGTTCCCCTGTATGCTTTCCCTAAGTTTTCTGGTGTATCGTAAATTTGCCAGTTCCAACCGTAAGCTGGCATCCCAAAGAAAATCTTATCGGGGTCCATCACGGAAACAGCATAATCATAAATACCTTCAAGCCAACTTCTAGGGGAAACGGGGCCAGGCGCTGATCCTGACCAAGCCATACCATAACTCATGATAGAGGCCGTATCACAATAAGGTGAGAGGTCAGCATATACGCACCAGTTCTCGCCACCTACGGATCCGTTGACACTCGTCATTCCTGGAAGACAGATGTTCATCAGCTTGCTAGAATCATAGTTTTTAATCGTGTTATAAATATTACGAAACATAGCTGTTGATTCTGCATGAGTGGAATAGTCATCACCTCTTTCAAGGTCAATATCAATGCCATCACACCAAGGATACTTCTCCATAATGCGAACAAGCTCTGATAGAAACACATCCTGAGCACCGTTTGTATTACCCCTTAGGGCTCTGAAGATGCTGTTTGCACCATCATTGGCGATGGTTAGTAGCCATTTGATATGAGGGTAACGCTGAATATAAGTCAGCATACTGCTAATGGTGACTCCCGTTTCATAGATTTCTCCCGTGGCTCGAACCTTAAAGGAAAACAGACCGATGGTGTCAATCCTGTCACCGTACTTTTCTAAAGCCTCATACATTCTTGCATTACCCATAAATGTCCACACCATTATTTTCTTGCCTTTTAGTTTATCCATTAGAATGGCTCACCTCCTTCTTCCATTTCCTGCATAGAAAAAAGCACCCTTGCAGATTTACCTGTTTCAAGGGTGACTTTATGTTTTGAATCCCATGCAGCACTGTACTGATAAAAGCCCTCTTTTGGTTCACTGATCCCATCCTTCGTACAGGTTCTTGTAGAGGCAAGCAGAGCCAAATCTGCATCCTTAGCAATTGCTCCTGGAAAAGATACCTTCTGAGCTGCTACACCCTGGCATAACTTCACTGTTCCAGCGGCCATCGTGGCTTTAGGATAAATATGAATATCTACTCCTGCTGAGGTTTCTCCTACATTAAAGAGAACGACCGTTTCTTCTGAACGAACCACTCCATTGAACCAAACAGGCGCCTTGATACTACCGTTTTCTCGTAGGTGCTGTAAGCTGCCCTCTGTATGAGGTGCATAGCCATTTAAGACAGGGCCTTCTTGCAATTGAATATCCGTAAACCAAATCGTGCCGGTGCAATCATAGATGGTAGGTTTTATGCTTACACTCATGACTCGTTTATCCTGCTTTTTATTAATGACTTCCGCTAATCTTATAAATCTTGCACTAGCCATCTAAAGTCCACCTTATTTCACATGGATGACCTACCCATCCAGTTGCCACCAAGCCTGCTTGTAAAAAGATATCCGTAATATAAAAAGTGCCTGTGCAATTAGTGACACAGACACGGATGGTGATTGCTTTTACTTTAGAGGAGTAGCTCTCCGGAACAATCTTTTCTGCTGTTTTTGAGAAATAAGCCACAAATCCACCTCCTAGTACAAATCAATAAATCTGGTTTCCGTTGTACCATCTTCATACTCAATCACTACTTCAATACCAACTTGTGAATCGCTACTCAGTTTTTCTAGGTTTTCAGATGCTATTTGTGCTGAGAGTGTGTAACTAGAGCGATTTGCAGGATAAATGGTCTGGGCCATACTCTTTGTCATTCCTTCCACACCTGTTGCCTTAAACGATGCCGAGCCACTCATGCCGTTATCACCATCTGTCTCAAAGCCTGAGTTAACCCAATAAGCCATGGCATCATCTCCACGGGAATTACGCAGTAGATTAAAAGGCACCATTTCACGGATATCATTGTTGGTAACCATGCTGGTGCCTTCCAGGGAATCCGCCACGTTATCCCACTGACTTGCAGAACTACCTAGATTTTTAAGTGTTGTGGATAGTTCCAGTACCGTGTTCCAAGGCTCTTGCAAGTTGTATTCTCTTCTGATGACACGAGTCGTAACGGACAAGCCTAAATCTTTATCCTCTACATGAACATAGTCACCAAGCGACCATGCCTCATGCTCATAACCTGTTAAGACCGATAAATCCATCGCATTTAGAACATAGGAGATATTGGGTTTTGAGTACTGAGCAAGTCGCATCTCGGTATATTCTTTCATTTGATAGGGATTGGTAAAGGAGGAGCAGTCCAGTGTTGAGATTCGAATATCTGATGAAAAAGTATAATCCTCCACATATGCTTTTCCTCCATTGATATCTGCAAAGGTCAGTCCATCACTACCTATGGCATAAAGCCTTGTGACTAGACTTCTGGTATCAACCACCCGTTTAATGCTTTTCATATTTTTCTTATAGGCAAACAAGGCCCCACTATCTGTGCCATATACGGTTAGCAGATGCACCAGTCGATTGGGACAATCAAAGACAAGGTCACCGCCATGTAAGTCTGCTACGCTACGAAGTATGGATAAGGCATTCTTTTCTGTACTGGTCCAAGTTCTCTTTGTTCTCACATTGACTGTACCTACACTCCATTCCGTACCTTCTAGGGCATAAGCCATAGCAGCCTCAGCAGTGTCTGCATCAAATTTGTGTTCTTCTTTTCGTACAGAGAAAGTTAAGTCATAAAACTCTGCCTCTGCATAGACTTCCGTAGCAAGATTCCCTTCACCGTCTTTCGTATCCGTCATGGTTCTGACTTTATAGATGTCATCCACAATCTGTATTTTCTTTTCGCTATCAATAAATGTCCTCTTTGCATCACGATAAGGAATCATAAAGGAAAGCGTATCCTCGCCATTGATTTCACTCGTAACCACAATGTTATAGGCATTTTCTAAAACAGCTTCCCAAGCTCCATTACGATCAAGGACAACCGGTCTTGCAAAGCCAATCCTCTCATATGGAGATTTTGGTATGTCATACAGCCTAATATCAAGGATCCGAGGGGTTTTACTCGTATCCGTGGTCGTAAGCGTTATCCTAAAACGAATATACGCCCTATTCGGAGATACAAGTTTCCCGTCTGCTGCAATAGCAGTCCAGTTACTCCAGTTAACCAGGTCATCACTTGTAGAGGTTTCTATCACTCCAACTGCAGTCACCCCAGAAATATATTCACTGGTAACAGATACTCTGCCCACGCCAGATAGGTTACAAGTCGCTGGAGTCGTATAGAGCGTTCCCTCTGTAGGGTAGGCACCGTCTGTTTTCCTTAATGTAACAACACCAGACTCCATAATTGCATCAACACTTCCACTTGTATCACCACCATTGGCACTTAAGGATGAATTGAAATAATCCACTAAATCGTCAGTTGTAAGATTGGAATCCATATCAAAAAACCAATCATCAAATCTTCCTGCATACCAGTAGGCATCAGCATGCATACCCATCACGATGTCAGCGGTACAGGAAGGATTGAGTGTGGCTGTAAAAGTATAAGTGGGAGAGACCCAGCTTGCCCCACTATTCCAATCACCAAGTACAATGTTGGCATTTTTATTGTTTGGCTCTATGACCATACAAATAAAATACGCACCACCATTGATAAGAGAAAAAGGTGGTGTCGTTGTTTGATCGAGTATCAAAGATCCGCTAGAGTTGTACAACATAACTCTTGGCCTACCTGCAAAAAGGGAAAGATAAAATATCGGTTGCCCAGGCCCATAGCGAGTGTTCAAAATAGGACAATAAGTATTTCCTACAGAGTAAGTAGTAGGAATCATCCAACCACCAACGATAATCCGCTCTCCCATGCCTGAAAAGAAAGTACCGTCATTGGTGACCTTAAGGTAGGTCTTTTCCACAGAAGGATTGTTGATATTGATTCGGAAAAGACCACCTTTTTGCCCATTTTGGAGGCTTGCGGTTGTCCCTACATAGTTTACAATCTCCATTTTTCTATCCAGGCCTGACGAGTCCATTACACAGTTATTTTCATCTACCGTTAAATCATTGAACCGCCAAAGACCTGATTTCGCATATTCGACCGGGAACTCTCCAGTGAAATCTGTTTGTTTATTTAAGATTGTTTTAAGTGCCACACTATCACCTCCATCGGCTACGAGCTTTAATTTCAAGTCCAGTAAATACAGCATTGCTTGATGTTATGCCGAGGTTGTTGTCTCCAACATTAAGTTTTGGAAAGTCTATCTCTTCAAGGTAAGGCAGCGCATTTCTTAAACTTATGCCATTTTCATCTTCGACATAGGCTGTCATTTTATCGGTATCAATCACGAGAACTTCTCCCGTAGAAAGCGCTGCATTTACGATTTTCATTTCTAACCCATTGGTTAACAGAGAAATATAATTATTAGCACTTGCCGTGATAACACCCTCTAAGCGATAAATGGGATTTGATTCTACATTGCCCGTAAGCCTTGTAATCGTATGACTACCTTCGCTATCAATCGAAAAGACTTCATCTGTTACTGCATAGGCAAATGGGTCAGGACAGAAGAACTTTAAATTGAAACTGCCTGCAGAGCGAATGAGTCTTTCGCAGTCCACTTTATCGTTTAGCCTTGCCATAAAATATCGGTCTGGTACATCATCAAAGATAAGTTCTTTTAACCCTTGCATGGGATCAAGCCAAGTAGAAAGATCATCAAGTGTATTTACAAGAGCCGAAAAACTGTGTTTTGGATAAATATTACAAGCGACATTGATTTCACGATAATCAAAATCAGCTCCAAAGTCTGCGACACCATACTTGCCAGGTACTGTCGTTGTAAAATTACGCATACCTCCGCAAACCTGCCAGGAAGTGAGCCTAGCTTTTAGTCCCATACTATTTGAAGAAATATCGTTATATGAAAAACCCATCGGCACACCTCCTTACGTTGTAGAAAATCGGCCCTGAGCACGAGAGCCAGTCTGAATCAAGTTATAGAGTTCCTGAGATACCCTTCTGATATCATCTTCACTTCGTACAATCATCTGCTGTACAGTAACTAGCGAACCACTGACACCACCAAGGGAAGAGGTCGCAGCATTTGAAATCACACCACCAACGGAAGTATCCACTGAAAAGTCTGTAGGCAATGATGTACTCATATCACTTGCTAGACTCGTCATTACATCATTGATATCCTCGCTCATCATTTCAGCTGCTTTCACAGCCTCATCGCCATTATCTTGGATGGACCCTGCAAGACCTTTTACAAGCATCTCGCCAACCCAGCCCATCTGTTTAGACGGCGATTTAATACCAAAGAAATCCTTGATACCATCCCAAATGCCACTAATCCAACCACTTACCTTATTCCATAACCAAGAAGCAAGGGATTGAATACCCTGCCATAAGCCTTTTACGATGTTGCCACCCACCGTGACGATTGAACCCATGGAGTTTGTAAAGGATCTTACAAGGCCACTGATAATCTGAGGCACTGCTTTAACAATCTCTACAATAATGGTCGGTAAGTTCCGAATCAGTGCAGTGAATAGCTGAACTCCTGCCATAATGATTTTGTCGATGTTTCCGACTAAGGCATTGACGATGTTTGAGATGATCTGAGGTATCGCAGCCACAATCGTGGTAATAATGGTTGGTAGATTTTGTATCAGTGCTACCAATAAATCGACACCAGCCTGTATCAGTTGAGGGATGGAACTTAAAATCCCATTTAATATCCCATCGATTATTTGTGGGATAGCTTCTACGATTGCTGTAATAATCTCAGGCAAGGCTGCAACAAGGGATGTTAATAGTTGAATCCCTGCATCAATTATCTGAGGTATGGCACTGATGATAAACTCCACGATAGCCATAATGATCGTAGGAAGTGCTTCAATCAGTTGTGGAATTGCCTCAAGAAGTCCTTGTGCCAAACCAAGGATTAACTGCAATGCAGCATCAAGGAGCATAGGTAGATTATCCACCAAGCCTTGTACGATGGTCGTAATGGCATTTACCGCCGCCGGAATGAGTTCTGGAAGTGCCTGGCCAAGACCGTCCACTAAGGCTGCGATTAACTGAACTGCCGCATCAACCAGAAGGGGCAGATTTTCAATTAAGGCATCAACAATGATCAGTATGGAGTCAACTGCAACTGGAATAAGGGTAGGGAGAAGACTCATCAGTGCATTCAGAACCTGAGTAAATAAATCCGTCACTGTGACAAGCAGTGTTGGTAGCAAATCTGAAATAGCTCCAAGCAAGGCTTCAATAGCTATAGGCAGAGCTTTCACGATGTTCTCAATTACCGGTGTAATATTTTTCACTACCGATTGAAAGGCATCTACCATGTTGTTGCTCAGCTGTGTCATATCTGCATCGACATTGCCAAACCCTACTAAGAGATTTTGGAATGCAGATTGGAATGCGTTCAACGATCCAGAAATCGTTTCTTCTGCCTCAAGAGCAGTCGTACCAGCTATGCCCATACTTTCTTGAATGACATGGATGGCAGAAACCACATCTGCATAGGAAGAAACATCATACTCAATACCAGAGATAGCCTGTGCATCAGCTAGGAGCCGCTCCATCTCGCTTTTCGTTCCGCCATAGCCAAGTTTTAAGTTGTCGAGCATGGTGTAATTTTGCTTGGCAAACCCCTGATAGGCATTTTGAATGGATTCCATGTCTGTGCCCATCTTATTGGCATTGTCAGACATATCCGTAATCGCCATATCTGCATACTTGACCGCTTTTTCTGTATCTCCTCCAAGGGAAGAAATCAAACTGGCAGAAAATGAGGTAACAGTCTCCATGTAGTCATTGGCAGAAAGGCCTGCCGTCTTATAGGCATTAGAAGCATAGCTTTGTAACTGCTGAGAGTTCTCTTGAAAAAGTGTATCTACACCACCGACTAATTGTTCATAGTCGGCATAAGCAGAAATGACTTCTTTCCCAAGTTTGACAGCCGCAGCCCCTGCTGCAACAGCAACGGCACCCATAGCAACACCAATGGTCTTTAATGTTGTACCTAGTCCTTTAAATTTGCTTTCAGATTTTTCAGCAGAGTCAGCTGCTTCATCAATCTCTTTGCCCATCTCATCAGCACTGTCCGTGACATCGTCCATTTCACGGTTCATGTCATCGAGGGCATTTTCAGCATCGTCATAGTTAGCATTTGCTTCTTCAAGGGCAGTGTTATTGCTAGTTAGTTCTCGCTCCATGTTGTTGAGTGCTGCCTCAGCATTGTTCAGCTGAATCTGCCAATTTTGAGTTCTTCTATCGGTTTCGCCAAAGGAGGTGGCTGCATTCTCTAGTGCAGACCGCAAGGTTTCAATTTTACTTTTTTGTGTTTCAATCTCTTTATTGAGGACTGAATTTCTGGCGGAAAG
>RRZU012195507.1_pt1 | contig 13970 bp, 14 predicted proteins | sample 2165561 | NCBI WGS metagenome assembly RRZU01 (sample SAMN10456909, study PRJNA506462) | wastewater metagenome | isolation source: wastewater sludge | place: USA: Moscow, Idaho
AGGAGGGCGCTTGCGCAGCTTTGTCTGCTCGCAGCACCACCACATCCAACCGCACGCCGCATACGCTGCCAGAGGGCGTTCTGAGCGGTTTTTCGGCCACTGCCGAGCAGTTCATAGCGGCCAGCCAGTCGGCTGCTACCAAGCGCGCATACGCCTCTGATCTGAAGCATTTTTTCGCTCACGGCGGCAGCGTTCCAACCAGCCCGACCGCTCTGGCCGAATACCTGGCCCGGTGCGCGGAAAAATTGTCGGTAGCGACCTTGGAGCGACGGGTGACCGCGATCCACAAGGCTCATCTCGAAAAATCTCTGGAATCTCCGGCCCGCAGCGAGGCCGTCAAGCGCGTGATGCAGGGCATACGCCGGACTCTGGGCACCAAGCAGCGGCAGGTTCAGCCGATGGTCAAAGACGATCTACTGGCGGCGCTGGTAATGATCGACCGGCAGAAGATGCCCATCAAAACTGCGCGGGATCGTGCCTTGCTGCTTGTAGGTTTTGCATCGGCAATGCGTAGGTCGGAGCTTGTGGCCGTGCGAGTGGAGCATCTGACCTACCTGACCAATGGGGTTGAAATTTTTCTGCCATCCAGTAAGACCGATCAAGAAGGTCACGGTCGGACAGTTTTCATCCCGCACGCCAATGGAGACCGTTGCCCGGTTCGCGCACTGGTGCATTGGCTGGAAATTTCGGAAATCAATGAGGGGTTTGTGTATCGTTCCGTCAGCCGCCATGACCGCGTTGCACTGCACGGTTTGTCAGCGCAATCGGTGGCGCTGGTGGTGAAGGCGTCTGTGGCGCGTGTAGGTGGTGATACGAGAACCGTTAGTGGTCACAGCTTGAGGGCTGGCTACTGCACCAGCGCCGCAGAGAAGGGCTTGCAGCCGTGGCAGATACGCGAGCAGACCGGGCACAAGTCGGACGTGACGCTGGCGAAGTACATCAGGCCGGTGGCACGGCGGAAAATACCCAGTTTGCTGTAGTGTATAGATTCAAACGCGACACTTGGCGGCCTCCAGGCTCCGGCTTTCCTATCTCACTCTGCTCGGCATACCTGCGAGCGAGTGACGGGCCAGAGTTTAATGTCGAAATTGCGAAACGCTTTAATTTTTGAACCCACTCTTTGATTCTTTACATCAATCGGATCGTTGGCCATCCACATGCCAAAGGCAATTATCTTTTGCCCTGGCTTGTATTCATCAAAGGCAGTCAAATCAGGTGACCATACTGAAGCACAAGCAACTTCACGTACCTTCGCATCACTAGGAGATAGGCGAGTAGGCCGCATCAATTCGAGGACTACAAAGTCACCTGTTCTGCCCTTAATTGGCTTAACCAGCTTCACAATTCCGCAGACTGCCACGGGTATAGAGACCGTTGCTCTTTGCAATTGGGCGTGGCAACAGAAGAAGTCGGAATCATCAAAGTAGAAATCCGTCCATGGCACGTGCACCCCATCGAAAGCCAAGACCAGAACATTTTCAATCTCGGCATGCTCTTCGCATACCGCACGAACCTTGAGTACGCGCTTGGCACTATTGATGTACGCACCCAGCCGGCCTTCAGCTTCAACATAAACCTTTTCGCTGGTCGCATCAGGACGCACCTGCTCCGACTTTTGTCGAATTACGTTCTCCCTAAGCTGCTCAAGTGTCCGTTTGATAGCCAGTAAACGTAATTCGTATTGATTACCTTCAATCGCTGTGAGTATGTCTCCATCAGATTCGCGAGCAATGATGGAAACCTGCCCGCGAACGTTGTAGTTGCAGGAGTCCGAATGCGGCTGACCTTTGATTAGTCGAAAAAACGGGTCTACAGCAACAATGTCCTCTCCAAGAGTGCGAGTGAACCCATTCACAAATGAAACATGAGCCTCACAGAATTCACAGCGCAACGGCTTTACGTACTTACTCTGTTGCGCGGCAGGAATGTCTATCAAGACACTAGAAGCATCGCGTGCGGCAGGCATTTTTGAAGCCATTGAAAGAATCTCGCTGGATGTTCAGAGATATATGATGATTCGTAATGTGGCTGTATGGTTCAAGCCCTATTACCCGCAACGAGACAAATTCGCGCTCATGCTGTCGCCAGCATCAGATGCTCGACCTCCGATTTGGCAGGCCGCACCTTCATCTCAATGTCTTGGCACAGCCGGGTGAGACAGACCATCAGCTTGCGCCCGGACAAGTTGCTAAAGTCGCCGCGCATAATGCCGGAGACTTTGGGCTGCCTGATGCCCATCAGCTTTGCAGTCTCTTGCTGTGTGAGACCCCGACTGGGCATACCCTTTCTGATCTCGACGATCAGTCCGGTTTTGACCTTGAGCCTTTCGGCATCAGCCAAGCCGAGGTCGGCAAACACGTTGCCATAACCGCGATGCACCTCAATGTCATCAACTAGCTGAGCTTTCCTTTCAGTAACTCCTTCAGACGCGATTCAAGGTGCCCGTCTTGCATTTGGTTGGCACGGCCCCTCCATCACCCAGCCAGATACAGCGCGATCCGGTCTGTAGTCCAGGTCGCCACCCCAGTACCGAAGAAGTCAGCGTCCTCAGTCCAAACAGGGCAACCAAGCACCATCGCGCATGCAAGCACCGGCCAGTCGTCAGCATCACGCATCTCAATTCTGCGCAGTGCTTGCTGTTGGAGCCCACCGTAAACTTCCATATCCATGGGGTGAACGATGCGCTCAAGTGCGTCAAGCACCAGCATGGCGGGGATTGGATCAACGCCTCGTTTTGTCAGCAGCGCGGGCAGGTATTTCCGTGCATCTGCATACGCCACATCGGGGGCGAAGAACTTGACTGTGGCAGCGTGCGCCTGGATCAATTCGCGGACACGTTTTCCCAGGACCGCGCGGATCAGGATGTTCGCATCCAGAACGATGGCCGCGCTGCTCATTTGGCCTTGGCACTGGCGGCAGAAGTGATCTTCTTGCGGGCTTTCTTGAAGTCGGCGACTAGGTCATCTACATCCACACCCTGCGCAGACAGCAGCTTATCGAGCGACTGGCTGGCTTTCTTCAGTGCAACCAAATCCGCCTCAGCCTGACCATGCACGGGTATGAAGTAGCCAACGGTCTGACCGTGGCGAGTCACAGCCACAGGGCTGCTGGCCGCGATGTACTCGGCCAAGTCCGCTCGGAACTCGCGGATTCCTACCTTTGTGGCTTCCATGGCCGAACTCCTTGTTTGTGAATCAGTGTGTACACATTTTAAGCTCAGCGACGAAGGCTGTCAAAGTGCATAGGGGCGCTGCTGCCAGAGGTGCGGCACCATAGAGGTTTTAGCCGCTGGTAACAGCCGCCATGTAACCGACGCATGCGCATCGGTATGTTGGACGCTGCTGGACTTTGACTGGAAACACTGCCGCTTGCGGACCAAGATCGGCATTTCGGCTTGCCGTTTGCAGCCACCAGAACGACCAGCAAGCGCACGTTTCTTCTCGGCTGGCACTGGTGTGCTGCGATGGCCAGAAAGCGCTCAAAACGTGTTCTGACTGGCACGAAAACTGATCAAGATTGACTATCAAAGCCGCTGTCTAGCGCGGCGGCTCTGACAGCGCCACACGCACCGTGTGCATCACCGACTTCGGACGCAAGAACCGGCTCCGCTTCTCAAAGCGTTGCTGGCTGCGCGCGTGGTCTACAGGCGCGAAGTACAACCGGAGCGACTCCCGCGCCCGAGTGATCGCTACATAGAGAAGCCGACGTTCTTCCGCCAGAATTTTGGCGCCCTTGGCCAGGTACAGCGGGAGCTGGCCGTCAGCCACACCTACCAAAAAAACATGATCCCACTCGCGGCCCTTGGCTGCATGGATAGTCATGGTATGGATCACAGGCTTGTCGGGCCGTTTGATCGCACGGAGCATTTCGGCAGCATGCGAATAGTTGCGGCAGATCGGCGCCCAGCGGTTCAGATCGTGGTGCACCTCCGTGTTCGCGCGCATGCCGCCTATCGCGTGCAAGTACAGTTCCCCGCATGCGCGGTAGCGACCTTCCAGCGATGGCGAGCGTGCGGCCCTTACCAAACTGCGTGCCATCGACGTCCAGTAAGGCTGGGAGCCGGTAAACGTGACCTTCCGCAGCGCATGGGCCACTGTGTCGGGTTCGATGGGCTCTTGTCGCTGTGCATACAACTCGATCAACTTGACCAGCCGCAGCACACGCTGGGCGTGGCAGAGATCGCGGGTGGTGCCCTGCTGCGCTGCGTTCAATCCCCTGGCGAGCAAGCGCTGCTCCACCGGCGTCAAGAAATTCCGCGTGCGTGCCAACACCGCGATGCGCGAGGGATCAACGCCTTGGTCCAGAAGCCGCTCAATGTCGCGCACCACCGATTGCGTTTGATGGGTGAGATCGCGGCTGCGCACCAGCACGGGCCGCGTGCCATGGCGTTGAGTCACGATCTTTGTTGTTTGGGCATTCGCTACTGCTGACGCCAATGCAGCCGTCTCGGTGTGAAGGCGGTGCGATTGGGGTAGCGACATGGCCTTCGCGCCATCAACAATCTGGCGTAGGGGCGTGTGGCCGTTACCACCGAAGCCGTAGATCGCTTGCTCGGGATCACCGAACACCATGAGTTCACAGCCACGCTTGGCGAGCGCGGCGAGCAACTGGGTTTGCGCGGCGCTGCAGTCCTGATACTCATCCACCAGCACGTGCGTGAAGGGGATGCTTGCGCGGCCATCGCCAAGGGCTCGGATCGCATGCTCCAGCATGTCGCCAAAGTCGACGTGCCCCGCCGCTTGCTTGGCCAGCCGGTACCGGCGCAGTACAGCGGGCGCGATCACCGTGAAGGGCTTCAGGTCGTCTGCGAACTGAGGGGTGGCCATCACATCATCAAGGGGCATCTGCGCAGCCTGCGCGAACTGCATGGCCGACAGCAGCAAGGAGTGAAGTTCTGCGCTTTTGAGCAGCGTGCGAACCAACTGAGTCCGTTTACGGCGCCGGGCGGTATCGAGGCGAGACCACAGCTTTTGGCGGTGCGCGTCGTGCAGGCAGAGACGCAGGGCAGACTTCAACAGAGCAGTTGCATCCGATGCCGTAATCACGTCGCCACCACCACCGGCACGAGCCACCACTCCGCGCGCAAAAGCATGCGCTGTCAGCATTACTGGCTGGGCAACGCTGGTGGGATGGCTTGCACGTTGTTTGCGCGCATGCTTGGTGCCCTGCTGAAGCCAGCGGCGGCGAACCTCACCAACAGCTTCATTGGAGAAACTCAACACCAGAATCTCGCTGACCGACACCCCGCAGCGCACTAAGCGTGCGAGTCGCTGCAAGAGCGTGGTGGTCTTGCCGCTGCCAGGACTGGCGATCACTTCCACGTGCGGCAGCGTGGTCTGCACTATGCGGCGCTGATGTTCAGTCGGTTCCATACAAGGTTACGTTTTTGGGCACTGAAATCCGTTGCTTGCATGCGCCATGCTGCGGACAGAAGCATCGAGAAAACTCGTTGTTTTTGAAGAATTTGGTGTGTTTTGAGACGCTGCTTTTTGACGTATTTCTCAAAACAATTGGCTTCTATATCAGTAGCGGCTAGCGCGCTTTTCGGCAAGCTGCAGCAACCCTCTCCAATCAGTGCGATCAAGGTGTAGTGCGAGTTTCGGTACCGATTTCAGGGCGTTGTGAAGAACGAACTCGCCATCCTGGCTGTGCGCTGCGATCCAGCGGGTGGCACGCTGGCGGTAGGCTGTATCGGTAGCGTCAGATCGACCACCTTGACATGCAGCGAGCAAGCGGCCGAGATCGGTTTTGCGAGGCATACCGAATAGATTCAGACAGGTATCCCAATGGCGCTCATGGTCAAAGTCGATGAGGTCATCCACGGATCGAAGGCCCAGCTTGGCGAGCGCAGCCTTACCGCTGGCGCGCCATTCGATGTGAAAGCATGGAGGTGCATCAGAACGCGGGCGCGCGTTGTGGAGCTTGCTTGGGAGGTCCGTGTAGAGCGTCAGCACGCTGCCTTGGCGGGAGCCGGCCTTGCTGCGCATGCCCCAGTAGCGGCTACCTTTGTGGTCTACAGAAAGCTCGCGCTGATAGGGCATCTGTACCGCACGGACAAAGACCTTGCGCAGTTCCAGACTGACCGGCTGCGGCAGGCGCAAGTCACGGGTCACTTCCGCGTAGGTGAGTTCCGCGTTGACCTCCGATCCGAGAAGTTCGCGGAGTATTTCGAGGCACCGGGGCGTCGGCTGGTGCAAGGCCAGGAAGCACTTGCGGCCCGCCTGATAACGAGGTTGGATCGCACGTACGGTGTAGCTGCCGCAGTGACCATCCAGGCGTTTGAAGTGCGAGTGCGACAAGGCTTGGTTGAGCCAAAAATGGAGTCGGTCGAAGCCTTCGATACAACGATAGCGGCCATAGCAAAGAGACGGGGAGCGACGAGGTTTCATATTGATTTCATCGAGTACGTCGTTGCGAGCGTTGCGCACAAAAGGGCACGCTGGGCACGAGCGTGAATTGACGCAACGTTCGCAACGGTGGGATTACACGCAGTGGGTGCGAAGGTGATAAGGCAGCGCGCTCAGGCGGCGCGAGATGGTGCTTTTGTCGAAGCCCAGGGTTTTGCCGATTTCTTCAAGCGAACGGCTTTCTTTGCGCAGTCGATAGATTTCACGGGTCAGTTTGTCGGCGGACACGCAAGGCAGGCATTGACGCTGGATGCGGCCCTCGGCATCGAGTTTGATGTTCTCGATCAACGCTTGGTGACCCGTGGCGGCAAGCAGACTGCCAGCCATGGGAGATGCCATGTGGGCGGACGCAAAACCCTCATCGGGCTCGCAGGGGGTCACGGTAAATACTGCATCGAAATAGGTCGGCAGCAGGAGTTCTTCGTCCTTGCTCAGCGCCTGGAAGACGGCGATGCTCAGCACACCCTCCGACTCGGTGGCTTCCTTGAATGCGTTCAGATCGGTGTCGGACCAGCGGACCTTTTTGTGCGCGGGAGGGACTGCCACAATCAGGGCTTCCAACGGCTTGACCTTGCCGATCAGTACGCGCCCCTCGGGACTGCGATAGTCCGGTGGCGTAGAGGTCTTGGGCGCCAGAACGGTGATGCCGTCCTCCTTGTCGGCGAACTTCTGCATGTGGCGCTTCAAATCGCGGGTGGATGCATGGTCTGCAGCGCGGATGCGGATGGTATTTTGCGTACCGATAGACAAGCCATAGAGCGTGCCGTGGATGTGCAGATCCCGCGCCAGGCCGAAGATGGCGAGCGTGCAAGATACGCCGCTCGACAAGGACACTGCGCAGCAGCGGGAGGGAACCGTGCCGGTGTTGTTTGCGCCTGTTGGCGGGGTTGGCGAACTTGCGGGTATCTCTTTCTTCTGGGGCAGAGCGGCAGGCATGGCCGCGCTGGACTCGGGACGATTGGAAGTGCTCATGGATCAATGACTCCTTGGGTCGGTTAACGAAAAGCAGGCAAAGCAAAGCCCCCGCACCTGCACGGCAGGTACGTTCTGGATGACAGGTGAAGGGGGCTGTTCAGTGCCCCAGCGCCAGGCTGGGGTTAGAACTTCGGTGGGTTCTCGACGAGCGCGCGGATGGCAGCGCGGGGCCAGCCGACAGAGCGGCGACCCAGCGGTACGGATGCGGGGTAGATGCCCTGTTTGATACCCTCGTACCATGCGGAGCGGGAGACTGGGTAGACGGTCAGCACGTCCTCGAGGCGCAAATAGCCATCGCCTTCCAGGCTGACGCTGGGGGCTTGGCGAACGGGTTTCTTGTAGGGCGCGACGCGGTCGAATCCGACTGCGGTATCGGGCGTGATGGAATCGACCGACAAGGCCATTTGGGCGCAACCCTCGGTGGCTGCCCCAGAGGCGGCTGCGATGGTCGTCGCGCTGGCATGTGCACCCACCAGGGGTTGAGGCTTGGTGCCTCGCTGCGCTTTGCGCGTTTGCATGCCCTCTGGCAGTTTGATGCGACTCAGTTGAATCGCTTCTGGGGCGGGTGTCCCGAAGTTCGGGCGGTAGTCAGGGGCGGCGGTTTGCAGTTGCATGGTGCGAGGCGTTTTTCGGTGCGGATGCCTCGCATTCTGGAAACTATGGGCCTTTGCTGGAACTGGGAAAAATGAATTCCTACGTCGAGCGCTGCGAAATCCTACGTCTCTTCTTCTGACGCACCTTGAGCAGACTTCTTCCGCTCTTCGAGCTTGCTCAGGATTCGCTCCACTTCGTCTTTGCCCATCTTCTTCAGCGCCCTGAAAACGGCAACCCGCACTGTCTCGCGGTCACCGATGAGCGCAAATCCCATTTCTTTACTGAGGTCGGCAAGAGGTTGATAAAGCCCTTGAACTCTCTTGGGCTGCGAAAGTTCATCGGGAGGCCATGCTGGCACGAACTTGTAGTGTTTCATTGCGATGAGAATTACCAATCGGGCCCACGCCTTGTTCTGCCTCGCGTTTTCGTCGGCAGGCTGTTTGGTCTCCTGAAGCTGCGCATCGTCCGGTGGCGATACTTTTTGCTCTTCTTGAAACTCATGGGGCAGAGGGGGTTTCAAGCCACGGAACTCATCTGGGACCGTGAGGTCCTGGAACAGCTCTTTTGATACAACGCAGTCAACAAAGTCACGAAGCACGATGCGTGTGTCATCGTCTGGGGCGTCGTCATAGTCCTCGGCCGGTGCAATCCGGATTTTGTAGTAAGTGACCCACTGCCTCAGTGTCTTGAGATGGGGGCGGAAACGAGTCAGGCGTGAGTCATCGTCGTCCAGCTTCCAGTAACCAGGAGGATTGATGCCATGGGCCAGACAAACAGCCTCGTGCAGCGTAGCAACAGGGCGCTCGTTCCAACTGCCCCAATGTGGCTTGTGCCGAGATTTATTCTCTTGAGCTTGAGGCGAATCCGTTGCCGTCTTGTTGGCGTCGGATGGCACATCTGCCGTGTGCATCGGGTCGTTACTTACCGCGTGGTCAGCTTGAGCGGTTTCTTTTGAGGTGGATGGCATCGAGGGCATAGCGGTTTTCTGATGATCTACCCACCATTATTGGGTGGCCGCCACCGTACTTTTACCTTGCAAGTACATGGCCCATTCGCCCATCAGCTTGCGGCGTTTTTCGACCATGTCTGAGCGGTGGTAGGCACGCACAGTGGCATCACCGACGATGTGGGACAACGCGATCTCCAACATGTCGTGTTCGTAGTGGGCAATATCAGCACCCCAAGTACGGAAGCTCGCTCGGAAGCCGTGGACCGTGTACGGCTGCTTCAGGCGACGCATCAACTGCGTGAGGGTCATATCGCTGATGGGCTTATTCTTCTCACCAGGGAAGATCAGGCCTTTTGGCTCAGTGTCGTCGGGCCACCTACCACGCGCTTTTTGTAGCACGTCGTATGCAGCCTGGGAGAGCGGTACTGAATGCTCTCGGCCAGCTTTCATGCGGTCCTTGGGAATAGTCCACGTTTTGGTCTTAGCATCAATCTCTTCCCAAACAGCGCCACGCACTTCACCTGAGCGCGCGGCTGTCAACACGATGAACTCAAAGGCCCATCTCACGCTGTCACTGGAACGGCTCCGACGAACCTGTTCGAGCAAAGCCCCCACTTGGTCGTGGGGGCACGACGCATGGTGTTCCACCACACGGGCCTTGGTGTTTTTGGGAAGGGCTTTTTTGAGCTGGTCCCACTGCTCGCTGTCAAGCCCAACGCAGTAATCGCGGGCCGCTGCGTAGTTCACCACGGTGCGGATGCGTTGCAGCACACGAGAGGCGGTTTCAGCCTTGGTCTTCCAGATGGGCTCCAGGACTTCGCGGATTTGCTCCCGCGTCAGTTCCGCGATGGGCTGCTTGCCAAATTTTGGGAAGGCGTAGGTCGTAAGGGTATTGATCCACTGGTCGGCGTGCTTGGCGTTCTTCCAGTCGTCCTTGTTAGCCGCGTGGTACTCCTTTGCACATTCCTCGAAGCTCCGACGCTTTCGGTCTGCCTCAAGGCGCTCCGTGTGCATACGGGCTTTTTCTTTGTCGCGCTGGTCAATGGGATCAATCCCATCGTCCACAAGCTGGCGATACTTCTTGGCGCGTTCGCGTGCTTCGGCCAGCGTCCAGTCGGTCAACGGGCCAAGGCCCATGTCGCGTTTTTTCTGGTTCAGGGTGTAGCGCAATATCCAGGACTTGCTGCCAAAGCGACTGATCTGGAGGTACAGCCCGCCGCCGTCGTGATAGAAACCCGGCTTGCTGAGATTTTTGATATGGACCGCCGTCAGCCGGTCGCGTGCTTTGCTCACTGTCGGACCTTCCGCATTGTTTGAGGCGATTTGCCAGGCCATCTTTCTAACCATATTTTATGACTGGATGGCGCTGGATTTTTTAGAATGTGGCTGGAGGTGGCGCAAGGATAGAATCGCTCGAAAAGCCAGTGCTGGCGCGGATTTCGAGCACCCCAGCGCACTACTCTGGATTGCTTCGGATTCGCCTTCGTGCGGTCGCCCTCTCCGCCATATGAACTAAGCCGTTGATATTCAACGGCTTTTTTCTTTGTGTCACGCGACAGGTGTCCCACTCTGGTGTCCCACTTTCAGTGGATCACCTACCTTGAAGCTCGCGTCGCACCTTGCCAAGTCCCGCCACGGGATCTTTTACTTCCGCCTCACCTACCGCGTCGGCACCGCCCGGCGCGAAAAGCGGATCTCGCTGCACACCAAAGACCCCCAGGAGGCACGGCTCAAGGCCGCCTGCCTCGGCGGGATAATGGCCGCAAGAAAACACGAGGAGTGGAAGGCCATGTCCATGGACAACCTGAACACGGCCAACGGCCTTGCGTCTCCCGGCCTGGGCGATGACTTTTTGCTGAAGCTCTTGAACCGCGTCGACCGCGAACGACTCGCCGACCTGGCGGGCATGCCGCTGGCGAAGGTCAATGCCCTGTTCGAGGCTCCTTCGCCCGCTCCCGACGCCCGCAAGCTCGACATTGAATTCCCCAGCGGCTTCGCGATCCGCGACGTCAACAGCGAAGAAGACATGCACCGTGCGCACCGCATGCTGCAGGCCCTGAACCTCTCGCCCGACGCCCTGGCCCAACTCATTGCCAGCCCGGCAGCCGTGGCGGCTGCACAGGTTGCAGCGGCCTCGCCAGCAGTTCCCCCGGCTGCACCTTCAGCGTTGCCCATGGCCGAAGCCGGCGGGACGACGATTCAGGAAATGGTGCCCCGCTTCCCCACCCGCTAACGCAACAAACTCACCCCCAAAACCCTCTACGAATACCGCAACTACCACAACAAATTCGTAGCTTGGCTGGAGGCACGCAAGAAGCAAAAGCACATTCCGATGCACAGCATCACCCGTGCCGACATGGCCGACTTCATCGACGACCTGCTGCACCGTGGACTGGCTCCCAAGACCATCAGCCAGAAATATCTCGCGGCCCTCAGCGGCCTCTTTGGACTCGCGCAAAGAATCGGCGTGCTGCCTGACGGCCAGAACCTCGTGACCCACGGCCACAAGCTCTTCACCAAGACCGACATCAAGAAATCCGAAGCCAGCACCAGCTACAAGCCATTCACGACGAACGAGCTCAAGGCGATCTTCAAGCCCGAACTGCTGGCGAAGGCCCAACGGCCCACTGACTTCTGGCTGCCCCTGCTGGGCCTCTTCACCGGTGGGCGCATCTCCGAACTCGCGCAGCTGGACGTGAACGACATTCAACAAAGAGACGGTATCTGGGCCATCTCCATCAACGACGAAGGCGACAAGTCGGTGAAGACCGCAGCCTCCATCCGTGTCATTCCCGTCCACACCACCCTGATCGCCTGCGGCTTCCTGCACTACGTCCGCGACGCCCAAGGCTACGGCGGCAAACTCTTTCCCCACCTCACCCCGGATAAATTCGGCTCCTATGGCGGCACGCCCGGTGAACGCTGGGGCAAGTACCTGGACACCCTGCACATCACCGACCCGCAAAAGGTCTTTCACTCCTTCCGCAGCACGTCCAATGACCTGCTTAAGCACAGCGGCGTCGCCGAAGAAACCCGCTGCCAGTTCATCGGCCACGAGCACGACACTGTCAATTCCAAGGTGTATGCCTCCGAACACCCGCTGCAATACTTGGTGGACAACGTGGCAACCAAGCTGGTCTATCCAGAACTGGACTTCCAGCCGCTGACCTACCAACCCGGGCAGTTCAGTGCCATGCTCGCCAAGCTCTGCGATCGCAAGACACGGCAAGAGAATTACAAGAAGGTACGGGCGGAACGCTTGGCGAGGCTGCAGGCCAAGTCTTGAAAGCAAAAAAGCCAGTCACAGGACTGGCTTGCTTCGGTGCGTGGTCGCCTGCGTGCGCGGCAACGAGCGGACGGGGTCAGGGCTTGTGTCCCGAACCGCTCTTGTATTTCTTGCGGGCCATGCCGCACACCTTTTCCACTATGGAAACCACCTCGTCGCGGTCGCTCGTGGACAGGCCGTCGAGCAAGTTGGCAATGCGCTTGGCCTGCGCACTCAGGCCCGTGCTGCTTTCCACCACCAACTCGTCCAGCCCGCATTCGAAGATCGCGGCAATCTTCGCCAGCTTGGACACCGTGAGGGCGGCCAGGCCCCGTTCATAACGTGCGTAACCCTCTTCGCTCATGCCCATGCGCAGGGACATTTCGTCCTGTGTCAAACCGGCTTCCTCGCGCTTCTGGGCAATGCGCCGACCGGTGATTTTCCTGATATCTATCTGGCGACTCATGAGCAACGGCTTCCCCTATTAAGACGGTTGGAAATCTAAAACAAAAAAAGCACCCGAAGGTGCTTTGTTCATGCAAGCAACGCCTGGAGCCTGCTGCGCTGGTCATGGGTCAGCAAGGCCAACAGCTCGCCGACATGCTCATCCACCGTGTCGCACAGTTCCTGGTGCATTTCCATGAAAGGTGGCGACGTCACAAGGTCGAAGTCCGCTTCCACACCCAAGGTCTGGACCATGGCCTGAACCAAGAAGGTCGACTGGTAGTCCACCAAGAAAGCCTTCAAGCGGCTCTCTGGGTCAGGAAGAATCCTTTTGCACATGCGCAAGTAGTTCTGCCCGGAAGTGGATTTCGCAAAATCCAACAGTTTTTCGTTCATTCCACGCTGGCAAAAAACAAGGCAATTCATGGGTTGATTTGAATTTGCCATTTTTATTTCTTGCCTTTGCCAGCCAAAGGACCGAAAAGAGCGAAGAGCGTGTTGCGGTCTTTCTCGCTGAACTGAGCAAGGATGACGGGAAAAGCTGTATCCAGAATATACTGGGCGGCCGAAGCGACGCTGCTCATGTCCTCATGATCCAAATAGCTTCCGCAGTTTTCCTTCTCAATGCTCATCAAGATTTCAAGGAATTGGCAGTAAGCCAAGAAGCGCTTGATTTTCTCCTTCACATCCGCATCAGTAGCACGAAGGTGCTGAATGGATTGCTGAACGGCTTCGATCTGCAGAAAGTCGTTCAAGGAATGATTGCCATTGGGGATGGCAAAGACCGTAATATTTTTCTTAGACATAATTTTCTCCTTTAAGTTGACGTCTATCTCATTTTTCCCTCCTGAAGGTGGTTAATCCACATTAAGGCAATTGCTGGGATGTCGCTGTAAATTAATCAGTTGATCGCTGTATGGGTTGTATTATTAATCGGGCAGAATAAAAAGTGGCCTCAGTTGTAAGTAGGGACCCGACGTGCCAAGTAGGAAAGGCATAAAAAAAGCACCCGAAGGTGCTTTGTTGAGGTTTTTTTGAGAGGAAGAGCGAGAACTTATGCCTTTGAAATCGTGTTCTTTGGAGTGTTGTCCAGTGCCTTGAAGAATTCGGACGGCTGCATTCCCAGCGCAGTGATGATTCTTTCAATGTTCACGAGTGCAAGGTTCCGTTCGCCACGCTCTACCCCGCCCATGTAGCTGCGATCTATCCCGCACTCATCTGCAAAGGCTTCTTGCGAGAACCCCTTGTCTTTTCGGTAGCGACGTACCGCCTCGCCAAAGGCGATGAGCACAGGTGGTCGTTCTTCAATAGGGGGAGGGATACGGGCCATCTGCCC
>RRZU010986396.1_pt1 | contig 13969 bp, 4 predicted proteins | sample 2165561 | NCBI WGS metagenome assembly RRZU01 (sample SAMN10456909, study PRJNA506462) | wastewater metagenome | isolation source: wastewater sludge | place: USA: Moscow, Idaho
ACAGGTTAAACCTAAATGAAGTTCCATGGCAATTTCGGCAGCAATCACAACCTGTTCGGGAGTTCCGCCCATTAATTCGCATAAAGCGGCTGCAGCCATCGAGGAAGAAACGCCAATTTCGGCCTGACAACCACCCATTGCTGCTGAGATTGTAGAGCCTTTCTTGAAAATACTGCCTATTTCTCCGGCAACCATCAGGAATTGTTTGATTTCCTTTTCTGCGGCATTATGGTTTTCAATCACTAAATAATACATCAAAACCGCGGGAATAACCCCCGCACTTCCATTTGTTGGAGCAGTAACCACACGACCTAAAGCGGCGTTTACTTCATTTACCGCAAGGGCAAAACAGGAAACCCATTTTAGGATTTGACGAAATTTTACTTCTGTTTTTCTGATTTCTTCAAGCCAAGTTTGTGGCGAATCATAATTGGCTAAACCAATGAGGTTTTGGTGCATGTCAAAAGCACGTCGACGCACGTTTAATCCTCCGGGAAGAATCCCTTCGGAATGACAACCAATGTACATGCATTCGAGCATGGTGTGCCAAATACGCATCAATTCATGATTAATAACTGCTTCGGTACGCATTGATTTTTCATTTTCAAGAACGATTTCTGATATGGATTTATTCTCTTTTTTGCAATAAACCAATAGTTCAGCCGCTTTCTCAATTGGATAAGGAAAAGCACATTTTATGTGTATTTTCTTTTTTGCGTTGCTGCGTTCTTCTTTGACTACAAACCCTCCACCAATAGAATAAAAGGTAGAAACGTATTGGCTATCATCAGCCATATAGGCTGTAAAAGTCATTCCATTGGCATGAAAAGGAAGGAAGTTTTTATTGAAAACAATGTCTTGGAGGAAGTAAAAAGGAATTGTTTTTTCGTTCCCTAAATTGATTTCATTTTTAGATTCAATGGATTTGATAATTACATCAATATTTTCCACTGGAATATATTCTGGATCTTGACCGCTTAAGCCCAACATTACTGCTAAATCCGTGGCATGTCCTTTTCCAGTTAAAGAAAGAGAGCCGTATAAATCTATTTTTATTCTGCTCACAGCAGGAAGTAGTTTTCCTTTTCGTAATTCACCCAAAAAGCGTTCAGCTGCTCTCCAAGGACCAAGTGTATGCGAACTTGAAGGTCCAACACCAATTTTTAGCATGTCGAAAACTGAGATACATTCTTCCATCTGTAGTGTGAATTTTGTTATCTGCAAATATAATAGAATGTTGCCATGATACTATCCAAAACAGAATAATATTGCTTTTCATGACCATCCTTAACAACTACCAATTAATTATTTCAGCCACGAATTACACTAATTTTCACTAGTTTTTTCAAAGCGTTTGCGCTCTATAAATGTAGTCCGTTTAGCGGATAGTTCCGTTTTCTAATACGAAATACTGTTATTCTTCTTCAACAAAATAGGAATTAGCTAAATCGAATCAATATTTCATTAAACTGAAGTTTAGCTTGTACGATACTTCGTAAATAACTATTTTTGAAGCATAACTAACCCAAAATAACATGAAAAAAACCGTTTTTTCTCTTTATCTTATGCTGACTTTGGTACTGAGTGTTCCTGCACAAGTACAAAGTCCTTCCCAGTTTTTACCCAATTATGGAAAACAAACAACCTATTACCATCAAGCTGAAAATTATTTCAAGCACCTTACGGAAAAGTCTACTCTTATAAAGCACCAGAAATATGGTGTGACTCCGGAACAAAGGGATTTGAATGTCTATTTTATTTCGAGTCCGGAGAATTTGGCTAATTTGGAACAAATAAGAAACAACAATCTAGCAGCTATTGGTTTATCTCAAAATAGTTCTCAAATGATTGGCGATAAGTTAATCGTTTGGTTGAGCTTCAATGTTCACGGAAATGAATTTGCTGGAACCGAAAGTGCCATGACTGTGGCTTATGAATTAGTAAATCCTTCCAATGCTGAAACTAAAAAGTGGTTAGAAAATACAATTGTAATTCTTGATCCGTGCCTTAATCCAGATGGGTTTTCCAGATACGGGAATTGGTTAAGGGAAGTTTCAGGTAAAAAAACGCATCCGGGATTGTCTGATAGAGAACACATGGAGGTTTGGCCAGGTGGAAGATACAACCATTATATTTTTGATTTAAATAGAGACTGGGCTTGGCAAACCCAACCGGAAACCCAACAGCGTATTGCATTGTACAACCAATGGATGCCACAAGTTCATACGGATGTGCATGAAATGGGATATGATTCTCCGTATTTCTTTCCACCCTCAGCGGAACCTTTGCACGAATATATTGAGAAATACCAAAAAGATTTTCATTTCACTTTAGGTAAAAATATTTCTAAAAAATTTGATGCTCAAAACTGGATGTACAACACCAGTGAACGTTTTGATTTGTTTTATCCAAGTTATGGCGATACGTATCCTACTTATAACGGTGCTGTAGGAATGACTATAGAGCAAGGCGGAATAGGAGCAGGGAGAGCTATTACTATGAGCAACGGAGTCATTGTGACGATAGAAGACCGTATAAAGCATCACGCTACAACAGTACTCACTGTGGTAGAATCAGCGGCGGCACAAGCAGATGTTTTGCTTAAAGGATTTAGAGGTTTCATGAATAATTCCCGAAAATCAGTGAAGGGAAATTATAAAATGTATGTGATGAAAAACAATCCGAAGCTAGTTCAATTAGCGGATTTGTTGAAAAAAAATAATGTAGAATTCAGTTATGCAGATGCGAGTCAAAAATCGTCTGGATTTAATTACAGCACAAAAACTGAAAAAGGTTTTACGATTGAACCCAATGATTTAATTGTAAAAGTAGACCAACAAAAAGCCGTTTTTGCGCAAGTACTTTTTGAACCAAACCAAAAATTGAATGACAGCTTATCGTACGACATAACTTCTTGGGCATTGCCTTTGGCATACGGTGTTGAAGGATATGCGTTGAAAAACAGTTTGGCTATCAAAACAAAAGCATCCATTGAAGTGAAGGAAAAGGAGATTCCGCAAAATGTATATGCGTTTCATATTCCTTGGAATAACAGGATTTCAGCTCAGGTTTTGTCCTTATTGCACCAAAATAATATTAAGGTTCGATCAGCAATGAAAAAAGCAATTTTTGGTGATGTAACTGTTGAACCGGGCGGTTTATTAGTGACCAAAGCGGATAATCCCAAAGTCCTTGATTTTGAAAAAACAATTAGTGAACTTGTAAAAATAAAAACGGATTACAATTATATATCCACAGGTTTTTCGTCTAATGCTAAAGATGTTGGTGGAGAAAATTTTAATTTATTGAAAGCGCCTAAAGTCGTTCTGTTATCCGGAAAAGGAGTTGGCTCTACTGAGTTTGGTGCCGCTTGGTTTTATATGGAAGAAACTATAGGGTATCCAGTTAGTGTAATTGAAGTGAATAATTTCAATAGATTAAACCTATTCAATTACAACACGCTGATTTTGGCGGATGGGTATTATGAATTTTCAGAAGACCAACAAAAGAAAATTAATGAGTGGATTAAAAACGGTGGAAAAGTGATTGCCATGAATAACGCGCTCGCTCTTTTTGAAGCAAAAGAAGGGTACGCACTGAGTCCTTTTGCAACTGAAGAAGACAAATTAAATTCGGAGAAAGCTGCGGAACAAGAGGAGCTAAAAGAGCGTTTCTTAGATTTTCAGGATTCAGAACGCAGAGCAATTTCTGCATCAATTCCTGGAGCCATAATTGAAAATCTGCTTAACAAAACACACCCAATGTCTTTTGGTTTAGGCGATAAATATTTCAGTCTAAAAACGGATGACAGGCATTATTCGCTATTGAAAAAAGCCATAAATGTTGCTTATGTTCCTAAAGATTATAAAAGTTATGGTTTTATTGGTAATGAAATCAAAAAGAAACTAAACAACACGGTAAGCTTTGCAGTGGATAAAAAAGGCGACGGCTCTGTAATTTATATGATAGATAATCCGTTGTTTAGAGGTTTTTGGGAAAACGGAAATTTATTATTCAGCAATGCATTGTTCTTAGTGAATTAAAAAGTGTAATACGTTATACCAAAAGAGCACGAAAATTATCGTGCTCTTTTTTTGTATAATTGTTTTTTTAGAAAGGATAACCAATTGCCAAGTTGAAAATCAAATTTTCTTTGCGCCAAGCACCACTTCCAAAATTGATTTGATCTACTACCCAACGATTCCCGTCTGGCAAATACGATTTTCGGATAGGGAAAGCAAAATCGGTTCTAAGAATCAGGAAAGAGAAATCGAAACGCAATCCAGCTCCAGCTCCAACCGCCAGTTCGTTGAGGAATTTTTTTGATAATTTTGCACCAGGTTTATCCGTGTTTTCTTTTAGTAACCATATATTTCCTGCATCTAGGAATAAAGCGCCTTTTAGCAAACCATATATTTTTGCACGATACTCTGTATTGAATTCCAGTTTGAAATCTCCTGATTGATCGGGTAAAAAAGTATTGGTATTTGTTGATGCAACATCAAAACTTCCTGGACCTATGGAACGGGCTCGAAAGGCTCTTAAGCTATTGGTTCCACCAATGAAAAACTGTTTTATAAACGGCATTTCATTTGAATTACCATACGCGTATCCGGCGCCTACAATAACTCGGCTCGCCAGTTGAGAATCAGGTCCTAATTTATAATAATGTCTGAAATCATTTTCTATTTTTATAAATTGGCTAAACGGAACATCAAATAATTTAATAGTATCGCCTTTTTGAACATTTGCACCTGAAACCAACCCTGCAATGTTTCCCGCTAAGTCGATAGATCCTTTGTAATAAAAGGTATTTTTCTTCCTTTTCTGTAGTGTATTGGTGTAGGTATAAGAATAGGTTGGTCCAAAAATGAGTTGTTTTTCTATTACTTTTCCCAACGATTTATTGGCCAGAATTTGTTGCTGATATAATGGCGTTACATTTTGCGGACTGACGTATGTAATCTCAGTGACATTTAATAAATGTTCTTTGCGTTCGTTTTCTTTCCATAAATACCCAAAGGAACCTTTGAAGGTTTGTAGGGAATACAATTTGATTCTGTTTTGGAATTCATATCCTAATGAAGCCTTTGTTTTTGGAACAAAACTACTGGGAGAATTTAGTTTAAAAGGGGCAACTAACCGTGGCCAAACTAAATTAGCTTCAGTACCGAATCGATACACATTAAAGCCATTATTTTGTCCGGAAACTTGTACTTCAAGACCACCAAAAGCTGATATTTTAAGCAATTCAGCGCCTCTAAAAGTATTTCTGTTGCTCCAGTTTAAATTGAGTTCCGTTCCGGTGTAATTAGCTGAATTTGTCTTAGCTAAAGCTTCTAGACGTATCGATTTTTTAGGTAATGGCGTGAGGTAATAGTACGCATCCAGATAATTCCCTATTGTGTCCGAAACTCTAAATTGATTTTTCACAAATTTGAAAGTTCCAAGATTAACTAGTCTATTTAATGATAAATTATGATCGGTACGGTTGTATAAATCTTCCTTTTTGAAATACAAGGCGCGATCAAAAATTTGCGGTTTGAATATATTTTCCGAATCTATAATGGTTAAATCATTGTATTTCTGGACCGAATCCGTATTTGTTTTCAAACTACCTGAACCTATGGAATAGTTGGGATAAACGATGATTTTATTAATTTTATAAGGTGTCTCTGCGAGTTTTGGAGCCTCCTCTTTTACTTTTACAATAAGATCAACCTGATGATCCGCAACGGTACTGTCTACCTGAACTTTTAAATAATCAGGGTTGAAATAAAAGAAACCTTTTTCTTTTAGTCGGGCATCAATGCGAATTCTTTCTTCTTTGATGGCATCAAGGCTGTACCCTTCCTCATTTTTTAACAGGCTTCTTCGTTTGGTATCGCGAACGGCAATTGAAATTATGGAAGAATCCGTAGGGAATTTTACTTCTTTAATTTTATATTGTTTTCCTGGTTTTACGATATATTCTGCGGTTGCTTTTTTACCACGTCGGGTTGAATCTGCCACGGTTTTTGTGTTGAAATAACCACTGTTCTCAGCAAAATTTTGCAAAACGCTTTTGTTGTATTCCAAGTCTACTTGACTGTATGAAACGGGTGCTTCGCCTACTTTGGTTTTCAACCAATAGCGGAATCCTTTTTCTTTCTTTGGTGTCCCAGCCAAATTGTAGACGTATAGTTTAGGTCTTAATCCTAAAATCGTGGAATTAGGTTTTGGTCTAACCACTTCTTTTAATGCCGCTTTTAATACTTTTTTTTCTTTTTTACTAGCTTCTTTTCCTTCTACAGTCAATTTTGCACCCGTATACAGCAATTCGCCTTCAGGCAAAAACCTAGTGTTGCTGCAAGAGGAAACTAACCATCCTAAAAAAAGAAAATATAATAAATGGCTCTTATTCATATAGCATTTGTTGTTATCATTGTTCTGTTAGGAATTTATATTACATCTACCAATATTTAGTACCTAAAGGCATATTTTAAACTTATTTTATTTTGATTCTTGTTTTAAATTTTTTGCCGCTTTTTTTGCTTCGCTTTTGCGAAATAATTCACTGAATTTGTTGTAATCCATAGTGATGATAAACGCAATTCCAGTTTCAACCACTTCACCTTGCATCGCCATTTGGTATTTGTTTATGCGATACACCCTCATTTTATACCTTCCATCTTTTGAAAGTTGGTAATCTATAGAAACATCACCAGCAATATTACTAGCGTTTTGATTGACTTGTTGTGGACCTTCAATTCCAAAACTGCTTCCAATGGTAACTTTCAATCTGTCATTCAACAATTTCTTGGAAATCCCTACTTTCAAATCCGTTTTATTTTCGCGCTGACCAGTCGTGTAATCGTCTGAAGTATTCAAATCAAAATTCAGTTCTACACCTTCAATTAAGTCACCCGCCAAATTATTTAGTTGTTGCGACAAAATTTTACTGGCACTTTCTCTTGCCAAAGATGAAACACTTGTTCCTCCGGTTTCACTAGCAAATGGATTTTCTCCAATGAAACGATTTAGTAGGAGCAGGGCAAAAACCTGTTTGTTCAATTCATCCGGATGCTGACGCAATTGCGTCAATTTAGCTTGTGTAGTATTGATAATTTCTGTTGATACAGTGTTATTCCCTTCCGGCAAAACAATATCAAAAGAAATGGTTGGTTTCATTAATTCGCCAGTCATTTTCAATACGGTTTCAAAAGGAAGCTTTTGTTTGTAGGTATTCCTTACTTCGGCAGTTACGGTTCCTAATTGGTCGTTGACTAAATCAATTGGAGCGGCTTCCGTTTTGTAAATTGCGGAGATGTTGATGTCAGCAGTTGTAGGTTCTCCAGTCCAGAGGATATAACTTCCTTTTTTGATGTCGAATTTTCTTTTAATACCATTAAAGTTCATTTCGTAACTACCTTCGGATAATTCATATCTTCCAGTCAAAGTTGTTTTTCCCGAAGGATCAATTCCGCCGTTTAATTGAGCTTCTCCTTTTACTTTAATGAAATCACCGTTAGCTTTATCTATAATTATTGATATTTCAGCCTCTTTATCAATCTCAATATTTACTGATGCATTGATTCCTCTTATTCCCATTTCACTATTTAATTGCTCAAGAACCACGGTCTCCGTCAATTGTGGATTGTCTTGGTCAATAAATTCCACAATTCCTTCTCTATCGGCAATTGACGGATCGGATTGTGGTAAAACAATAGTAAATTTAGTGTCTTTATTAATTTTGATAGTTCCTTCCACCACAGGATTGTCTAAATTTCCGGATATTTTCAAATGATTGTCCAAGAATAATTCGCCATAATACAAATCATTGTCTTTTGCTTTAGAATTGACTGCTTTGAAATTATCAGCATTCAAGGACAAATCAAATCCAAAATTGCTGAAATTTTCACTGTCAATTTTTCCGTTGATGGCTAAATCATTGTCTCTTTCATCCTTTATAATAAAATTATCAAAAAGAATGGCAGTTGGTGTAAATGCAATTTTATCGTTTAAAGACTTGAATTTTGCATTGAGTTGCTTCACTTTGAAACCAATTTCATTGAACTGTAATTCTCCAATCACTTTGGGCTGCGTTTTATTTCCGGTTATTTTAAAATCTCCTGTCAAAAACCCAGTGCTTTCCGTAATGTTATTTAATGTAAAGCCCTGAATACTTTTTAAATTCAATTTAGTAATGTCCAGATTCATATCAAAACTACTGTCAGTTGACTTGTAATTTCCTTCTAAATTGACTTGATTTCCCTGACCTGTAATTGCAATTACAGCATCATATTGATTAGCAATAGCATTATTTACTTTGATGCTGATGTTTCCAATAGTGTCTTTTTTGAAAGTAAAATTTTCAATGGTTACGTCCGAAGTAAATAGAGGTGCGGAGCTTATATTTTTTACCAATGCATTTCCATTAATTTTTCCACTCATTTGCAAATCATCTTTCTCAACGATGCTGGTAATGGTTTTTATGTCAAAATCGTTAAAATCAATTGCGATTGGCGCATTTGCTTCCTGAGATTGGGATTGTATAAGGATTTTACTTCCGTTTTTACTCAATTCGAAATTAGCAGCATAGATTCCTTTTTTGCCAAATCGAATCAAATTGCCTGGCGCTATTTTCCAAGATTCATAGTCCAATAACAAGTTTTTTGGATCAAGGTTTATTTCGTTATTTCCGTTTGTTGCTTTTAATGTTCCTGCAATTAGGTATCTTTCTACGTCTTTTAAATCTTTTAATTGCAAGGTATAATCCACAATATCATTTTGTACTTTCCCCGAAATAGTGGTGTAAGGCAATTGAATTTGTTTGTTTTGAATGTCATCAACAACAAAGCTGTAAACAAGAGAATTATCTTTGGTATCTACTTTAAGAGCCGCATTTGTAATAGTATTTTCTCCATACGTTAATTTTGGAACTGTACCATTCAAAACAATAGAGTCGTTGACTGCGTTATATCTTCCTTGCAAAGTAATAGGTTCTAGACTTTTCAATTCAGGAATCATTTTTACTACAATAGGACTGTCTTTTACGACAATTTTAAAAGTAAATTCTTGTTTCTCAACTGCTGTTTTTTTGGAATTAGGGTTACTGTCATAATACTTTGCAATAGAATTAGATACTGCAGTTCCTATTTTTGACAATTGGTATTTGCCATTGGCTTCCACATCCAAAAATGGGGATTTCAATACGAATGTGTTTTTTCCTGAGGTTGAGGTTGCCTCTGCGCTAATAGAATCAATTACAAATTCTTCTTTTGCATTGACGATGGTAATGTTGTACGCATAAACGGTTCCGTTGAGGTAGTCAAGATTTGCCGATTGAATATCAGCATCTACAACGCCTCTTATTTTCAAGGGACCAGCATGCAGATTTAGTTTTTCCAAATCAGCAATATCCACATTCAGTTTTAGTTTTCCGGTAGGATATTTGTCTTTAAAACTGCCGCTGCTCACCAAATCAAAAGTTAGATTAGGGTCTTTTGCAGAAGCAGTTGCATTGAAATTTCCGTTGCTAATGGTTCCATTTACAGCTACATTTTGGTACGTATATTTATTGTAATATGCTTTTAGAATATTCCCTTTTAAAGATGCTGTTGCTGTTTTGGGATCAAATCCAGTTCCTTTTATAGTGGCTTTTAAAGTTACTTTTCCAATAGAATCGTTTTTGATAAATTTCCCTAAATCAAAATTAGTAAGTTCTGTTTCTGAATCGTATTTCTCGTAATTTTTTCTGCTTTGGTCAAATGTCGCTTTGATTTTTGCATTCCCAAAACTACTAACGATATCCATATTAGTATTGAAAGTAGCAATGGTTCCTTTAAAAATCCCTTTGGCGCTGAATTGAGACGGCAACTGAATAGAATTTGGAATTGTTTTTTTTGGTAAAAAACCAACCAAGTCTTTCGAACCGGATTGTAAGTATTTAATATTCAAATCAAAATAGGCTTTGTTGACATCTGGTAAACCCATGATTCTGCCATTTGCCGCTACTTTTGTTGTTCCAATGCCGCTAAGCTCAAGTGATGGGAATTCGATATTTTTTAATTTTCCTTTCACAGTTCCGTTGATTAGCAATACGGCATTGGGATTGCTCATAAACGGATTTACATTTACAAGCGTGGGCGCAAAAAGCAAAATATCTTTAATCCCCAACTTGCTTTTTCTCAAATTGGCAGTAAGCCCTAATTCTCCCGGGTTTTTGGCTAAAGATTCAATAGAAGGGTATCCAATTCGGATTTCATCTTTTAGTTCCGTTTGAGAGGTTTTTAAATATAATTTTTTAAGAAAAGCATTTTTTTTACCATAGAAAAATTCAGCTTTAAAAGACTGAATATTCAAACCGCTTTTGTCTTTCATGCTCAAAGAATTGGCGTCTCCGGATATACTTTCGGGATTGTATTTCAGGAAATTCACTTGTAAGTTTAAACCGGTAATATTCAAATGGTTGTAATCGATTCCTTTTTGCACAGCAGCAACATTATTGTTGTCATAACGGAAATTTACTCGTTTGAATTCTGTTTTCTTTATTTTCACTTCCCAATTGTTCGATTCGGCTTTTGTAGGTTGTTTTTTAGGGCTGATCACAACTAATTTATCAAAAGCCAAAGCGCCTTCCACACCAGTTAAATCGAGACTTTCAATAATTGCGAATTGATTGTTGAGGTCAATTCTATCAATTTTAGCAAGTAGTTTTTTTAAATAGAAATTGGTGGATAGCTTGGTCTCCTCGCTTTTATAATCGAAATCGATTTTTGCCAAATCGATTTCACCCAATTTTAATTTTAAGAGGGGTTCTGGTTCATTTTTTACCGCTACTATTTTGGTTACTGTGGCTATTTGAACCAAACCTTGCTTTAATTTGAACTTCAACCCATTGATTTTTGCTTTTGGAATTTCAAAGTTCATTTCATTTAAATCGAACGTTTTAATTTTCGTTTCAAAATGCTTTAAATTGGCATAAATATCATTTTTTGTAACCGCATCAGTATATCTAATCTGGATGCGGTCGAGCCTTATTTCTCCAACCGAAAACTCCATAGGTGGCGAGTCGCTTCTTTGTTTCTTTGGCGAAGCAAAGGCTTGTAGGATGTAATCAAAATTAAAAATGGCTTTGGAATCTCTATTTAAATTGGCCGAAACCCCTACCAATTCTAAGGAGTTAATTTCAACTTTATTGCTTAACAATTCAAACAGACTAATATCAGCAGCGAGTTTTTCTCCCGCAAAAAGAGTGTCTTTTTTTTGATCTTCAAAATATACGCCTTTGAGAATTACTTTTTTTGGAAATGCAATCGTAAGACTATCTATTCTGACTTTGGTTTTTATTTTTCCTTCTAGATATGCTACCGCTTTTTCTTTGGCATAGTTCTGAACCGAAGGAATTTGAATAGCCACAAATGATAATATGAACAATAGGAGCAGTGATCCCATAATCCAAATAAAAACGTGTAAACTTTTCTTTAAATATTTTTTCAAAAGAAGTGCTTTTTTTGTTAAAAATAACCAATTTAAATTAAAATCGCAATTTTACTCTCAAACAGGATTTGTAACAAAGGTTTCCTTAATTTAGCGAAAGTCTTTGCGAAATTTCAGATTTAAGTTGTAAAATTTTTGAGTGAAAACGGCTGTTCTAAATGCTTTATTTATGTTTTATAGATAGGGATTTCATTAAAATCATTAGCTAGTTTTTCATCCAATACAATTTCTTTTATGGCCATAAGTATGGCTTTATTTGAAGTAAAAAGTTCTCTATTAAAGTTGATAACAGTCGTAATATCAATGTCTTCTATCGCTGTTTTTTGGACTTCAGTATAAAAATTATTGAGCGCAGAACTATAATTAGATTGAATAGTATTAAATATATTTTGTAATTCTTCGAAGTTTGTTTTTTTATCTTGTAGAAGAATTGCATTTAGCTGCAGATATAAATTTTCGATTTCTTTTTTGTGGTGCAAAAAGAAATTGTATTTAATGTCTTTTGATGAATTTTTGAGATCTAAAATATTAGTTCCAATGTCTTTGACACTTTTTACGGCATGCATAGAACTTCGCACCGCTGAGATCATTTGGTTGAGTTCTACTTGCTTATTATCTTGTAATTTTGTTCTTAGTTTCAAATAAAAGACATGTAGCTCGCCTTGTAATTCTTTGAGGAATTGATATTTTTCTTCTCCCGTTTTTTGGTGGTATTTTTTTCTCTCATTGATGTCCTTAAAAATGCTGTTCTCTTTAAGAGACACTGTGTTAATTCCAAATAATTCTAAATTATAGAGCATCGAATTATGAATAAAATATTTTGTTTCTCTTTGAAATAAATCGAGAGCCGTTTCGGGTTCTTCAATAGAAGCATGTTTTATAAAAACGGCAACTGATCCGTCAGTGTTTTTGAAAAAGCGCTCTAAAAATTTCGTAAATGAATCTAAAACAGGAAGAAATACCACAATTGCCAATAAGTTGATCAAAGTCGAAAAGGCAACTAGCCCAAGGAGTGGATCTTTGATTTTCATAATGTCAGTAATCAATAACAAAATGGGTTTTAGCAATACAAAAGCAATGGCAGTAATGAAAATATTGAATAACAAATTGCCTAATGCTACTCTTTTTTTAGAAGCGTTTCCGCCAATTGCGCTTATAACAATCTTAATAATAGTGCCAGTTTCACCACCCAATACAATTGCGGCAGCCATAGGAAATCCTATTGCTCCCGCATGCAACGCACTTAATGTTAGTGCCATCGTTACGGAGCTTGATTGAACAACCAATGTGATCAAAAAACCAATAAAGACAAAAACGATCAACGGCATCGAAGCATATTGTGAGAAGTCGAAGTGTTGCACCTGTGCTTCCATAGCCGTTTTCATAAATGAGAGTCCGATGAACATTAAGCCAAATCCCAGAAGAAAGAAAGAAATGTATTTGAGTCTCTTTTGGTTTCCAAGCACAATAAGAAGAAAACCACCCAAACAAACCGCTGGATATGCAATCACTTCAATATCTGTTTTAAAACCAAGGGTGGCAACGAGCCAACTGGCAATTGTTGTTCCCAGATTGGCGCCCAAGATAACTGCCATCGCATTTTTCATCGTAAAAACACCGGCCCCTACAAAGGCTAAAACCATTAATGAAACCATGGAGCTGCTCTGAAGTATGCCCGTAACAATAGTTCCGCCGGCTACAGCACCGAGATTGTTTTTTGTAATGCGCTGCAGAAAAAGTTTAAAACTTCTGCCGGAAAGATTTTTTAGCGATTCTTCCACCAGATACATGGCAAAAAGGAATAGACCTACACCAGCGGAAAGTTTTAGTATTGTATTTAGGGAATCCATAGCTTAAATTGGGATTAAAGATACTTAAATTTTACAGTAAAATTGCTAATAAATTGGTTTTCTGTTCCTTAAAAATCAGAAAATACAGCGTTGAAAACGTCACATTTTTTTAAATAAAAAGCAATAAATCATCACTAGCAGAATTGATGAAATGGTATTGCGATGAAAATAATGTTTGAGTTCATTGATAAAAACTTAAATTTTATTGGTCATAGCAATAGATTAAAACTATGCACTTTAGTGTATTTCCCTTTCAGGTTCTAAAAAAATTTACCGCAGATTCGCAGATTTTTTTTTAGGTTATAATAAATCTGTGAATCTGCGGTTGATTTTTATTACTATAACCGTGGAGACTTTCAGTCTGCTAAACTAAAACTATGGACTTTCAGTCCATGGTGGTTTATTTTTGATTTGAATATCAGTGCAAATTAATAAAGAAAAACCAAATCGATTGTCTGTACGAGAATCTATTTGGCTATCATTTGATACGTGTTTGCACTACTTTTTTGCACAAAATTATTGCTTTGTGATTTGGTATTTAAATTTTATACACTTTCGAATGTGTCACTTTTAGGCATGCTACTCAATGCTTCTATTGCAATTGCAGGAGTTGGAGAAGCTAGTTTTCGTAATTGCAG
>RRZU010516868.1_pt1 | contig 13968 bp, 13 predicted proteins | sample 2165561 | NCBI WGS metagenome assembly RRZU01 (sample SAMN10456909, study PRJNA506462) | wastewater metagenome | isolation source: wastewater sludge | place: USA: Moscow, Idaho
ATCACCAAAAGGTATATGTTAAATAAATATTATTTCTTAAATCAGTAGACTTTTATCTGTTAACATTTACAACTAAACAAATTTTTTTATTAATATAATTAGCCGCAAAAACAATTATTATGGAAATATTTCGTTAATTTGTCATATTCTCACCTTATAATTGTCAGATACTGTGAATCAAAAGCTAATATTGCATTTATTCCAATTTGCGCTATGCTGTTTGTTTTTTATTTCCTGTTCGAAAAAGGATATAAAAGCCCCGTCGACCATTCTGATTCAAAAATCGGTTTTCGAAAATATTGCCACTATCAACGGTTATGTTGAACCCTCCAATACATTTACTATTTCGTGCCCTACATATGTTGATGGAACTGTTGTTTGGTTAATCGAAGAAGGCAGTTTTGTACAAAAAGGCGACACTGTGTGTATTCTCGAAGATAAATCGATATTGGAAAACTACAACGATATTGCTACCAAAATAAAAGATGCCGAGATGGAGCTTGAAAAGCTAAAAGCCACACAGGCGCTGGAATTGGCCATGATGGAAGCCGAAGTAAAAGCCAACAATGCCGAAACACAAATTGCAAACCTCGACTCCCTTCAGCTCAAATATTACAGTACCGTGCAGCGCCGTATTAAAGAACTGGAACTGAAAAAAGCCATTATCCTGCAGCAAAAGCTAAAACGCAAAGAAAAAACATTTAAAAAAATTCAGAGTTCGGACCTTAAACGACGTGAATTTAATATAAAACGCCTCACCAGTCAACTGGAATCAATGCAAAAACGCATTGAAACACTCACAATTACGGCACCCGCCGATGGTATGATAGTGCGCTCAACGCACTACGTAACCGATAAAAAAATACTGGTGGGCGACCCCGTTTGGAGCAATATGCCTATTTTGTTTATTCCCGTAAAAAACGAAATGAAGGTGAAAATTGAAGCTCCCGAAGGTATGTTTAAACGGATTAATGAAAAAGACTCTGTGGAATATACTTTCGATGCCATGCCTCAAAACCGAGCAAAAGGAATTATCACAAAAAAATCGCCTGTAGGCCGGCCCCTGAAACAGGATTCGAAGGTGAAAGTGTTCGAAATTGAAGCTTCGGTGGCTACCTACGATGCATTGCCCGAGCCGGGGTTCACCTGCAATTGCCGGATTATTCTGAACAGAGTCACCGATACCATTGTCGTTCCACAAATAGCCGTGTTCGAACGCGATTCAATAAAAGTGGTTTATGTGGTGCATCCGGGTTATTACGAAATGCGCGAAGTCCGAACAGGAGCTTCGTCGCCCGAAAAAATAATTGTGCAGCACGGACTACTAAAAGGCGACGAAATTACCCTGACCGAACCGGATTATAGTCTGGTAAAGAAGAAGACTGTTTTTTCAACCACAAAACCACCAACAAAATCCGGCACTAAAAAGTAAACAGACAGTATACACTATATGAGAAAATCAGTTATTCCAAAACTTTGTACAGCAGTGCTCTTGCTGTTATTTCCGATAATCATTTCCTGTAAAAAGGAGGAAAAAACCAAAGAAGTGCCCACGGCCGCAGTTCAGAAAGGTGTATTTTATCTTGAAATATACGAAGAAGGCGAAATTGAGGCAGTTAACTCTGTCAATTTATCGTCGCCAAGTATACCCTGGCGCTATGGCAACCTGAAGATTACTGAAATCGTGAAAGACGGAGGCGATGTACAATCCGGCGATACCATCATTGTATTCGATCCCTCGGAAGTTCAGAAGGGAGTAACCGAAGCCGAATCGCGATTACAAATGACCATAGCCGAGCTGGAGAAACTGGAAGCACAACAGCAATCGGACTTATCGGAACTCAATGCCGATTACGAAGTGACAAGCATTTCGCAGGAAATTTCAAAAATACGCTTTGAGTCGTCAAACTATGAGTCGGAAATCAAAAAGAAAGAAATTAAACTCAATCTCGAAAAAGCGAATATCGCTTTAAAGCGTGCCAAAGAGCAAATCGACAATAAAATTAAAATCCAGAAAGAAGAAATCCGGCAAAAAAATCTTTCGATAGAACAGGACAAAGCACGCCTGGAAGAAGCCAAAGAAACCCTCAAAAAATTATTTGTGATAACTCCGGCATCGGGGATTGCCATTATAAATAAAAACTGGACAAGTGGAAATAAATACCAGGTAGGCGACCAGTGCTGGGCAGGAATGCCAGTGGTACAACTCCCCGACCTGAAATTACTACGGGCCAATGTAAAAATTAACGAGGTGGACATTTCCAAAATATCAAAAGGACTAAAGGTGGAAATAAAACCCGATGCATTTTCCGATAGCGTATACATGGGCGAAGTGACCAGCGTGGCCAATCTGGCCGTTAACAAAGACAATAAATCGAAAGTAAAAGTATTCCCTGTGCAGATTTTACTCAAGGGGTCCGACAAAAAATTACTGCCGGGCCTGAGCGTTAGCTGCCGGATTATTCTCGGAAAAATAAACAATGCCCTCTTTGTGCCGCTTGAAGCCATTCAAACCGAGGCCGATAAAAGTTTTGTGTACAAAAAAACACTCAAAGGGTTTGAAAAAGTCATAGTTGAAACCGGCGAAAGCAACAACGACTATGTGATAATTATTAAAGGGCTCGAAAAAGGCGATAAAGTAGCCCTGAGCAACCCATTTGCTACCGATGATAAGAAAGATAAAAAACAGGAAAATTTGACTACCGATGAAAAATAAACTGATACAAACACTCGTGGGCTGTTTGTTTCTGACTTACACAGCATGCTCACCCCATACCGACCAAAAAACGGACGAATCCGGCAAAGAAGGAAGACGAATTATTGAAACCGGCGAACTCAAAGCAGTGGATGTAAGGGCATTTGTACTTCCCCGCTTTGGCAATAACTGGTACCAAATGAAGGTTATAGGGCTACTCGAACAGGGCGCAAAAGTTAAAAAAGGCGACTCAATTATTCAACTTGACCCTACCGAAATAAAAAAATACATTGTGGATGCCGAGTCGCGACTGGAAACTCAAAAAGCAACCATTGCAAAACTGATTGTCGACCTGAGCAATCGCCGGAGCGAAATACGAGCAAATTACCTGAACGAGCAATCGGCCTTCGACCTGAAAAAACTCGAAGTGGAATCGTACAAATTTGAGTCGGAAAAAATCCGCAAAGTAAAAGCGCTGGAGTTTAAACAAGCCGAAATACGACTCAGACAAGTGAAACGTCAGGCCGAATTATACGAAATAATTGCCAGCAACGAAATGAAGGTGCAACGCGTCAGAGAACGACAACTGCTAACGCAACTCAACGATGCCCGAAAAATACTGCCGCAACTCACCATACGCACACCCATCGACGGTATTTTTCAAATTGGCATTAACCGCCGCAACGGCCAAACACTCAAAATTGGCGACGAAATTTACATCGGCAATATGATGGGCAATGTGCCCGACCTCAAATGGATGAAAGTGAACACCTGCATCAACGAACGCGATTTTCTGAAAATTAAAACTGGACAGAAAGTGGACGTACGGCTCGATGCTTTGCCTAAAGTTGTATTTAAAGGAGAAATAAGCAGTATTGGTAAATTCTGTCATTTAAAGGATGAAAAATCGAAACAAAAAGTATTCGATGTAGAAGTTAAAATGCTTGCTTCGGACGAACGCTTAAAACCGGGAATGACTGTTAGTTGCGAATATATTCAGGATTAATATTATGCATTACAAAGAAAACATACGCCTTGCGCTACACGGTCTTGTCGACCATAAGTTTCGCTCATTCTTAACCATGTTGGGTATCATATTCGGAGTGGCATCTGTTATTACCATGCTCTCGATTGGCGAAGGGGCCAAACGCGAGGCCATTGCCAAATACCAGGACATGGGCGTAAACAACATTATTATCCGCGAAAAAAAGCTTTCGGATCAGGAGCTGGAAGAAGTCAGAGCCAAATTCTCCGAAGGATTATCGTTACAGGATGCCCGCACCTTTAAGGACATTATTCCGGGCGTAGTACGCACTGCACCTCAGGCCGAAATCAGTACCGAAGTGAAATACACCGATAAGTCGGCGAAATCAACAGTGATTGGGATAACCCCCGATTTTGAAAAAGTACTGAACTACAGCACCAATAAAGGGAGCTTTATAACCGAAGCACAATACAACGAGCAACTGAAAGTCTGCGTATTGGGAGCAGGCGTGGCTGCTACCCTCTTTCGAAACGAAAACCCTTTGGGCAAAATGATAAAAATTGAAGACCAATGGCTCGAAGTGACGGGTGTACTTGCATCCAAAGCAGTATTTACCGAAACAGTGGGCGAACTGGCGGCCCGCGACCTGAATTCGGATATTTATGTACCACTCAGCACTTTTCTGAAACGTTTCACACGCGAAAATGAACTCATAAGCGAAATTCAACAAATAACTATCCAGATTGATAATTCGGACCGGCTAATGGAAACTTCCACACTGGTTGAAAACATTCTGCAACGTCACCACTTCAACAATACCGACTACGACATTGTAATCCCTTACGAACTCTTACGTCAGGAGGAAAAAGAAAGACAAATCTATAACTTCCTGCTGGGTGCCATAGCTGCCATATCGCTTTTGGTGGGTGGTATTGGTATTATGAATATCATGCTGGCAACCGTAATGGAGCGCACCCGCGAAATCGGTATCCGTCGCTCTATTGGCGCCCGTAAAGCCGATATTATGAGTCAGTTTGTGAGCGAAGCTGTGGCCATTAGTATTACGGGAGGTATTATCGGGGTGATACTGGGCGTATCTTTATCCTTGTCGGTTTCGCTGTTTACCGATGTTAAAACCTTTATTCAACCGTATTCTATTGTGCTGGCTTTCGGCTTTTCGGTACTGGTGGGTATTAGCTTCGGGTATTTGCCCGCCAAAAATGCCGCTAACCTGAAACCGGTGGACTCGCTGAGATATGAGTAGGGTGGAGAGCCAGGGGCCAAGAGCCAAGAGCCAAGACAAAAGACAAAAGAGCAAAGAGTAAAGAGTAAAGATGTAAGAAATAGGACATAAGAATAAATTGAAATTATATTCATGTTAATCGAAATAAAAAACCTGCATAAGAATTACGAGATGGGCAACTTAAGTGTTCCGGCTCTAATTGACATCAATTTGAATATTCAACAAAACGAATATGTGGCCATAATGGGACCATCGGGGTCGGGTAAATCTACCCTTATGAATATTCTGGGTTGCCTGGATACACCCAGTTCGGGAACTTACCATTTTCGTAACGACGATGTGAGTAGCTTTGACGACGATGCACTTTCGGCCATGCGTAACCGCGAAATCGGGTTTATTTTTCAGAATTTTAATTTATTACCCAAACTTAACGCGGTGCAAAACGTAGAAATGCCCCTGATATATGCCGGCATTAAAACCGACGAAAGACGTCAACGGGCTATTCATGCGCTTGAACGTGTAGGCCTGGCCGATCGTATGCACCACAAACCCGGCGAATTAAGCGGCGGTCAACGCCAGCGTGTGGCCATTGCACGGGCACTGGTATCGAAACCTGGCATTTTACTGGCCGACGAACCTACAGGCGCACTCGACTCCAAAACCGGCGAAGACATTATGCGCCTGTTCGACGAATTGCAGCAAGAGGGCAATACCATAATTCTCATTACCCACGAACAGGAAATTGCTAATTATGCGCATCGCACCATTTTTATAAAAGATGGCACCATTCATTGGGACAGACTGAATGACCGCAATACTGAAAAAACGAATCAAAAAAAATGAAAACAGGTATGAAAAAAATCCCGTTCCTTATCCTTATGGCATTTGTATTTACTTTACATGTAAATGCACAAACTTACGAACTTGATTTAGCCAAAAGTATAGCGCTTGCCAAAGAAAAAAGTCTGAGCATGCAAAGCCTCGTACAGGATTTTAAAATTGCCGACTACAACCTGAAATCGGCTACAAGTAAATTCAAAACGCATATTACGATGAACTTCGTTACTCCGCAATATACCGAAACCATACGGCAGTACGAAGACAGTACCGGTATTTCGTTTTACCCCGTAAAACAGCTGAATTATCAGGGAAACCTGGTTATCAACCAGCAATTACCTACCGATGGATATGTATACGCCCGCACAGGTTTATCAAATTTCGACGACTTTTACACCGACCTCCGCTCCACATTCCTGAATGCCCGCATTGGACTGGTACAACCCATTGATGCTTTATATGGATACAATGCCACACGCTCGGCATTAAAAAAAGCAAAACTAAACTACGAACGCTCCAGTAAACAGCTCAAAAGAGAAGAGCTAAACCTGAATTACAATGTATCGTCGGCATTTTACAACCTGCTATCGTTGCAAAAAGGGCTCGAAATTGCCGCCCTTGACCACGAAAGACAGAAAGAGGCCTACGAAATGTCGAAAAGCAAATACGCCAATGGTTTGATTCGCGAAGTAGATGCCCTGCAAATGGAAGTAGACTTAGCCGAGGCCAAAAACAATTACGATTTGGCCAAAGTAAACCTCCTGTCGTCGCAAAACCGTTTCAAGGAAATCGTAGGACTTGAATTGTCCGACAGCATTTCGCTCCTGAATGAATTAAAATATGAAATAGTAATTGTTGATACCGAAAAAGCCGTGCAAATGGCTCTGGCCAACCGCCTCGAAGTACGTGAAAACGAAATCCGGATTGAACTCGAAAAAATGGGTGTTAAACAACAAAGAGCCGAAGGGATGATTAAAGCCGACTTAACTGCCTATTACGAAAAAAACGGTATCAACACACAGGACATTAACCAGAGTTTTAAATCGTCGCTCAATAATTCGTACAACGATTTGATGAAGCGCCCTCAGAACTTTGGTATAGGCATTAATGTAACCGTGCCCATACTGGATTGGGGCGAAAACAAAGCCCTTGTACGGGCGGCCAAAGCCCGGTTAAAACAGGCTGAAATAGCCCGGGAAATTGAACACCGAAGCATAGAGCGCGAGGTACGCAACCTGGTAGCCGACCTTAACAGCAGCCTGAAACGCCTTCAGTTACTCGAAAAAAACCTAATCGTAGCCGAAAAAAGTTTTGAAATTACCCGTCAGCGCTTTTCCGATGGCGATATCGACAGTCAGGCACTTGCTTTGGAGCGCAACCGTTTAAACACGGCCTACAACAATCACCTGAGTGCCTATATCAATTATCAGTTGCTCTTATCTGACATTACACGGAAAACATTTTTCGATTTTCAGAAAAATCAGGAAATCAAATAGTATTCAACCCGGGTAAACTTTCCGACAATGTACACCTACATAGAGTTCCCCCGATTGTCGGGCAACCTTGTGTATCCCTACAAATAAGAGAATTTTGTTTTTCAGAGTTTTAATTTGCTGCGCAAAAGTTTATAGCCTGCCTGACTTACTTTTATTTGCTGACCATTTTTCAGTGTGAGTTGCTGACTTTGTTTATCGTACAGTTCAATACGGGCAATGCACTGCACATTTACAATACAAGAGCGGTGTACACGTAAAAACTGAGTAGGAGGCAGGTTTTCCTCAAAGTACTTCATGGTTTGCTCTTTCAGGTACTTTCCGCTCATGGTATGTATTTGCACATAATCGCCATCGGCTTGCAGACACACCACATCGGCCACCGGTATTACATGTATTTTGGTCCCCGATTTTACCGAAATGCGTTCCAGCAATTCCACAGTTGTTGCCGTTTCCTGCTGTTCGGTTACGGGAATCAGTTCTTCTGCCTCCTCAGTCCGGTTCTGCGCATCGGTAGAGTGTATAATTCTGCAAATCCGAAAATGGTTGTACTGAATAAGCAACACAGTAACCAAAAGCGACACAAACAGGCGTACCGGCATAAACGTGAACAATACATCGGCTTCAGTCAGGGGTAATAATTGATAAAAACCATACCCTACTGCGTAACTTACCACCACCGATAGCGTTATAAGCGCCACATAGATAAGTACCACCTGCATAAAGGGTTGAGTATTAAACTGCCCGTAACGCAGGGTACTCCACAGCATAAGTCCCAACAAAAGATAGGTGCAGGCATATACCACAGCATCGGCTACAATATACAGCACGGGCAATGGCAGCATAAGGCTAAAGCAGAATGCCTGTAGCACTATAAATGCCACAAAAACCACAGCATACTGCCACCACTCCGATAACTTTTGTAAAAAGACGGCTATCATGATTTAGTTCCTTATTTCGCCGCCACCAAATACACAGGCGCCGGTAATAATTAGTTTGCGGCCATTGTCCTGCGGAATTTTCACCAATCGTTTGTCTTCAAAACCACCAAATACACTGTCCAGATGAGTTTCTACCATCCAGTCTTCGGGCACAATAATGGTTACACCACCAAACACAGCATTAACTTCTAAGCGTGTAACGCCTTCGGGCAGGTTCGTGTGTCGCAGGTTAAGTGTCATACCGCCAAATACGGCATTAAGTTCGCCCCCTTTAAATTCGGGTTCAAGTACAATATGTTCGCCTCCGCCAAATACACTGTTTTTCGAAAATGAACCAATAGGCCCTTCGTAATTAGCGTAGTCTTTATGGTGATGTTTGCTATCCCACTCTGTACGGTTCCATTTGTTACCTGTAAGTTTGTTCACCACCATAATTATACCGGCAGCTATCAGCAGCAATGGCCAGAAAGTATGTGTAAACGAGCCATCTAGTCCGGGAAATGCTTCCGGGTAGGCATGAATGATACGCGGCATTAAAAAGAAAATACCAATCATAAACAGGATAATGGAAGTCACAAACTGCTTTTTGTAAAACTTAGCCGTACCTATTACTATCAATATCATCGGCCACGAAAATATTACTCTTTTAAGTGGCGAATCGATGTACCCGAAATTAAACCCGAGCAATACAATACCAATAATTACCAGAAAAAATCCAAAGCCTAAACCTTTATTGTGGCCTCTGCGAAATGATTGTTTCAAATCGTTTTCCATTTTGTTTTTATTTTTAAAATTTTGATGTGGCAAAGATAATGTGACTATATGTTGTTTACCAACGAAAAATCGACCAACGAAAGTTTAATCCCGTTGAACGAAGTAATAATTATACCGAGCCTACGGATTCCCCGCTCATTTTCTTGCGGTACAATGCCGGAGCCATGCCCGTTACCGATTTAAAAACCTTCGAAAAATGATGCCGGTCAAAATATCCGCACTCCTGTGCTATCAGGTCAATTGCTTCGTTTGTGTGCAGCAAGCACATCACCGATTTTTCCACCCGGCAAAGCTGAATGTATTGCTTGAGCGTTAGCTGTTTTTGCTCTCTGAAAAGTCGCGCAAACGAATTAGTAGCCATATTAGCTACACGTGCCAGCTCAGCATTTGTAAGTTCTTTTTTCAGATTTTTATCAATGTATTTTATTACTTTCAGTACACGGGCATCAAGGGGTGGAAACTGCCATTGCTCCTGCGGTATGTGCGTAAGTGCCATCAGTAGCAGTTGATGTAACCGAACCGACTCACTGAACTCAATTTGATTCGGATTGGTCAGTCGCATCTCCTCCAGCGCACGTAAATTGTCTTCCTCAGCTCCGGTCAGTTCTATGCCATATACCCCCGGCCGGATATTATCGTACGGATACCCCAAACTAAAATGGATAAATAACTGGTCAATCATACCGACTGCCTTGTATTTTTCAACTTCATCGACGGATTGAATACGCACCCCTCTGATGCTCTCGACAGAGGTGGGAGCCTGCAAAAAACCGGCAAACGAGGTATTTGGCGCAATAAGCCACAGTTGCTGTGCTCCCACTTCAATGGTTTCGCCCCTGTACACAATAAAGCCACCACCTGTCCGGCTATGATACAATCGCCAGAATGGCAACGAGAGATTACTACTCTCCCACTCCGACAACATCCAGTAACGCGCACAATGCACCGTTATTTTCAGCGGCGCTATTTCCTGTTTTACCTCCCAGGGGTCGTATTTTTGTTTTTCCGAAAGCATTCTGTTTTAAATAGGGAAATCTGAAAATAATGAAATCTGAAAAATCATCAATCCTCCTCTTCACATCCTCCAATAGCAGCGAAGCAAAACTACTCACCGCAAACAATAAACATTGTACTAAAAACGTCTGAATGTTTACTTTTTACACAAATTAGACGTAAAGATACAAATTGATTTGCAGTAATAAAAGTATATTTGCACGATCTTGAAGTCAGAAAACGGACGAAAGAAATAAATAGGAAAAAAGACCTTTGAAATAAATAAAAGAAAATAGCAGAAAACATGCTCTGTCTTTGTTCTTTGCTCTTTTGTCTTGGCTCTTGACTCTTGGCTCTTGCATTTAAACACATACACATGAAATTAAACGAAATTGGCAAAACAGGCGTGATGATTCCGCCTATTATTTTTGGGACCAGTGCCCTTGGCAATCTTTACACAGCACTCGACGACGATACCAAACTCGAAATTGTGCGTCAGGCCATTGAGCATGTGCCTGCGCCCGTAGTATTTGACAGTGCCGGCAAATATGGCGCCGGACTGGCACTCGAAAAATTGGGCGAATGCCTCGAAAAACTGAATATTGCCCCCGAAAATGTAGTCATCAGCAACAAACTGGGATGGAAACGCACACCCCTGCTTACCGCCGAACCGACCTTTGAGCAGGGCGTTTGGATGGACCTGAAAAACGATGCAGCTCAGGACATCAGCTACGAAGGCATACTCAACTGTTACGACCAGGGCAACCAGTTGCTTGGTGGCCGCTACTTCCCGCAACTGGCCTCGGTACACGACCCGGATGAGTACTTAGCCGGCGCTCAATCGTTTAAAGAAAGGGAAAGCCGCTTTGCCGAAATAGTGGAAGCCTACCGCGCACTGGCCGACCTCAAAAAACAGGGGAAAGTAAAGGCTGTAGGCGTAGGCGCTAAAAACTGGCGCGTAATTGAGGAAGTTTCCAAAGCTGTGGAACTCGACTGGGTAATGTTTGCCAATAGCATGACCATTATGAACCACCCCAAAGAATTACTTGATTTTATGCAAACACTGCACAACAAAAATATCAGTATTGTGAATTCTGCTGTATTCCACGCCGGGTTCCTTATAGGAGGTAAGTTTTACGATTACCGACTGATACAACCCGACACCGACGAAAACAAAGCTATTTTTGCCTGGCGCGAAAAATTCTTTGCACTTTGCCAGAAACACGGCATAAGTCCGGCGGTTGCCTGCGTGAGCTTTGCCACTACAGCTCCGGGTGTAGTAAGCATCGCGTTAAACACATCAAAACCATCGAACATTAAAAGCAATGTCGACTCTGTGGTAACACAGGTCCCATCCGATTTTTGGGCCGATATGAAACAAAACGGTCTTATTGCTTCGGATTATCCATTTTTGTAATCTAATTAAATCTGAATATTTTATGAGTAACAAATTAACAACAAAGGAATACCTTGTTCCTTTTATTCTTATCTCGTCATTATTCTTCCTGTGGGGAAGCGCACACGGTATGCTCGATGTGCTCAATGCGCATTTTCAGGAAGTGTTGAAAATATCGAAAGCCGAATCAGGGCTTATCCAGTTCTCGGTGTATATGGCTTATTTCTCTATGGCTTTGCCTGCCGGCTACTTTATGCGCCGATTTGGCTACAAAAAAGGGATTATCATGGGTTTACTGCTGTTTTCAGCAGGTGCCTTTCTTATTGTTCCGGCTTCAATCAATGCTTCATATATATTGTTTTTGATTGGTCTTTTTATTTTGGGATGTGGCCTGGCTACCCTCGAAACAGCTGCCAACCCTTACACAACCAAGCTGGGCGATAAAGAATCGGCCGAACGACGCATTAATTTTTCGCAATCGTTTAACGGTTTGGCCTGGATATTCGGGCCTATTTTTGCCACTTATTTTATTTTAGGCGGCGAGGAAGGCGCTAACACTTCCGAAGGACTCGACTCTATGATAGCTCCTTATGCCGGCATTGGTATAGTGGTATTAATTATTGCCATTATTTACATGTTTGTGAAACTACCTGAAATTACCGACGAAGATGTAGATCTTGCTCACGGTGTAAACAGCAGCGGTACCAACGCACCGGTAAAACCACTGTTCAAAACCAAACATCTTATGCTGGGTGTAATTGCACAGTTCAGCTATGTAGCCGCACAAACCGGTGTTTTCAGCTTTTTTGTAAACTTTTTAACAGCTGAAGAACTGAACCTGGGCATAACAAAATCCATGGCTGGTTATCTTTTGGGGTTAGGTGGTATGTCGCTGTTTTTTATAGGTCGCTTATCGGGTAGCTGGATGATGCGCTTTGTTGCGCCGGTAAAATTATTGGCTATATACTCACTTATGTGCGTATTGTTATTGCCTGTGGTAAGCGCCGGACTGGGAATGATTTCGGTAGTGGCATTGTTTCTTATTTTCTTCTTTATGTCCATTATGTTCCCAACAATTTTTGCCCTTGCAATAAAAGATCTCGGCCCACAAACCAAAAAAGGATCATCATTCCTTATTATGTCCATTGTAGGAGGAGCTGTTTTCCCTATGTTTATGGGCTGGGTAGCCGACATTTCATCCATGTCAATCGGATTTTTAGTACCCATACCTTTGTTTGCATTTATATTGTATTATGCCATTAGTGGCCACAAAGTAAAAGCGTAAATATGGAATACATCGAAAATACAGAGTATACTCACTTTAAGCGCTTTTGCAAAACACTGGAATTGCGCAATGATGCCGACCTGATAGCCGCATACAAGCTGGCACATGCCCGCGAAAACACATGGCCCGAAATTAATCAGGGCATGCGCGAAGTAGGCATTCTGGACATGGAAATATACATTACAGGTACAAAACTGTTTATGATAATGGATACCGTGCCCGATTTTAACCACGAAAAAGCAATGACCGAACTGGCCACAAAACCACGTCAGGCTGAATGGGAAAAACATATGGCCCGCTTTCAGAATACATCTGAAAATGCTACTGCCGACGAGAAATGGCAGTTAATGGAACGGATTTTTAAAATGTAATTTACAGACATGAAAATAGATAGTCATCAGCATTACTGGCACTTTAACACCGACGATTATGGTTGGATGGGCGATACTATGGCAGCGATAAAAAAGGATTTTCTGCCAGCCGATTTGTTGCCCGAACTTACATCCATCGGATTCGATGGTTCAGTGGCCGTACAGGCGCGTCAGTCGCTTACAGAAACCAACTGGCTGCTGCAACTGGCCAACGAAAACCCGCACATTAAAGGTGTGGTGGGCTGGGTAGATTTGCAATCCGAAGAAGCCGGTGAGCAACTGAAAGAGTTTGCGGCTCACCCTAAGGCAGTGGGCGTTCGCCACGTTATTCACGACGAAGCTGATATGAACTTTATGCTCCGCCCTGAATTTATCAGGGGTGTAAAACTGCTTGAGAAATACGGGCTTGTTTACGATATTCTGATTTTTGAAAAACACCTGCCTAATACGCTGCAATTTGTGGCACAATTTTCCGAAAATCAGCTTTTTGTTGTCGACCATATTGCCAAACCGCTTATTAAGGATGATATTATAGAGCCCTGGGCTCAGTACATGGCTGAACTGGCGGCTTTCCCGAATGTATATTGCAAACTTTCGGGCATGGTTACCGAAGCCGATTGGCAAAACTGGACTCCCGAAACGCTATGCTCCTATCTGGATGTGGTGTTTGCTACTTTTGGCCCCGACAGAGTTATGATTGGTTCCGATTGGCCCGTATGTTTGGTTGCAGGCAGTTACCAAAAGGTTATAAGCGTAGTAACAGACTATATCGAATCGCTAAGCCCCGAAAATCAGGCAAAAGTGCTGGGTGAGAATGCTGTGAAGGTTTACGGGCTATAATTTGTTAAACGCGTTGGTTTTTACGCGATGAACGTTATTAGTCCTTCGGGCGTTCATTGCTTTATGTTATTTATATCACACACGGTGCAAATGACCTACAAAGAATCAATAACAA
>RRZU013168489.1_pt1 | contig 13966 bp, 11 predicted proteins | sample 2165561 | NCBI WGS metagenome assembly RRZU01 (sample SAMN10456909, study PRJNA506462) | wastewater metagenome | isolation source: wastewater sludge | place: USA: Moscow, Idaho
ACAAGCCAGCAACATTGTTAAATTGTAATCATGAGAATCACGACCCTGGGTCGTGGTTTTTTTGCACGAAATCGTTATATTTGTCCGTACCAATTTTACGTGCTATAATAGGGCATCTTTATTTTGGAGGACCATCATGCTCAAAGCAATGGAAGTATATTTGGTAACAAACGGAGACGGTTTGGATGCCATCGAATTTTACAAAGAAGCACTGGGTGCCAGTGTGGAGCAAGTCAATCTTTTCAAGGATTTCTTGCCAGATTGTCCAGCAGAATTGGAAAATCATGTCATGAATGCCCAGTTCCGCCTGCCAAACGGCCAACGCTTCATGCTTTCTGACAACAATCCAGAAATGCCATTTACAGTTGGTGACAATATCACAGTTGCCCTGATTACAGACGACGTGGAAACCGCAACCGACTATTATCAAAAGTTGGCAAAAGAAGCCAAGGCTATCAACATGGAACTGCAAGCTGTCCCATGGTCACCAGCCTACGGCAACCTGACTGACAAGTTCGGAATCTCCTGGCAGGTCAACGCAGAAGTAGCAGGATTCGGCCAAGAATATTACGCTGAACAGGAATAAGGATATGAAAGACAGGAAATTTTTTCTGTCTTTTTTGAAATTCTAACAGATGCTACTGGCCTTTCATGTTATAATGATTCAAATAGGCTATTTTGATTGCAATGATTCATAATCTGGGAAGGGGGAATGAACATGTTGATTAAAGAGCGGTTGTCATCTCAGGAGGAAATGACGGCAGTTGATAAGTTATTAGCTGATTATTTCCTGAAATCTGGGCGGGAGATTAAACTAATGAGTTCGAGAGCCATAGCTTCTCAGCTGTATGTTGCGCCTTCGACAGTCAGCAGATTTTGTCAGGAAATTGGTTTTTCTGGATATAATGATTTTAAGGAAGCTTTTCTGGCTGAATTGGATTATTTGGACAGAAATTTTCAAGATATTGATCCCAATTTTCCATTTACAGAAAAAGATATGAATATTGGACTGGCCTCAAAAATGGCCACCCTTTATCAAGAAACAGTTGAAGATAGTCTTTCCTTGCTCCACCATGATAGTTTGCAGGCTGCAACAAGGATTTTGACCCAGGCTTCCCTTATTTATTTTGGGATGGTTGGGGATACCTTTGAAATGGCCGAAACCTTTAAAAACCGGATGATTAAAATTGGAAAAACCGTTATCGTAGAAAGAAGGAGTGACAATCTTTTTTATGCGGCCTGCCAGGCGGGAGACGATACCTGTTTTGTTTTGATTTCCTATTCGGGTGAGACTGAGTCGCTCCTCAAAATCGCTGAGAAACTAAGGAGAAGGAAGATTCCAACCATTGTCCTGACCTCCTTTGGTGACAATAGCCTTTCCAATATGTTTGAGACCGTCATCCGCTTGTCAACCCGGGAGAAATTGGTGGAAAACCTTGGGAATTTTAGCTCCCTCCTCTCTGTTTCCTTTGTCCTCGATGTCATGTATGCCTCTGTCTTCCAAAGAGCTTATAGCAAACATTACGAAACCAAGCGGGATTTATCCCATGCCTTTGAACAAAAAAGACATTCCAGCAACCCTCTGCTGGAAGACTTGCCTCCATCTGAAAACTAGTCTGCAACAGTGTTGCGGATTTTTTTCATATCAGAATCAAAATATGGCAACAGTGTTTATAGATGAGGAAGCTATCTTGTTTTTTAAATGGAGGCCCTTACAATGGAAGTATCAAACAAAGGAGACATAAACATGGCAAAAGATTTTGGACCATTAGCAAAAGCCATCCTGGATCATATTGGCGGGGAGGACAATATCAATTCACTCATCCATTGCGCGACAAGACTTCGTTTCAATCTGAAAGATGAGTCATTAGCGAAAACCGCAGAATTAAAACAGATGGATGGGATTCTGGACGTCATTCAAAGTGGAGGTCAGTACCAAATAGTAGTCGGACCAGATGTGGCTAACCTCTTCCAGGCAATCAACCGAGAGGCACAGCTATCAGCTCCAGATGAAAATCAGGTTACTGCAGCTGATGATCGAGGAAAGGTTGCCAAAGTATTGGATACAATAGCAGGAATGTTTGTTCCCATTGTTCCCGTCATGGCTGGGGCTGGGATGATTAAGGTGATTGTGTCCCTCAGTAACATGTTTGGCTGGTTGACCCCTCAAGATTCCACCTATCAATTTTTATCCATTTTTGGTGATACTGTTTTTTACTTCCTGCCCGTTATTCTCGCAGCTTCCGCAGCTAAAAAATTTAATACAAATCAGTACTTGGCTATGACAATCGGTGCAACCTTGATTAGCCCGGTTTTTGTACAAATGGTTCTGGCAGCGCGTGAATCAGGAACAGGTCTGTCCTTATTTGGCTTACCGGTCACCCTAGCGGCATATAGCTCTTCAGTTATCCCTATTATCCTAGCAGTCTGGTTCCTGTCCTATGTGGAACCGATTGTGAGTAAATACACGCCAGCTGTTGTACGTATTTTCGTTGCTCCAATGGTTACTCTGCTCATTGTGCTTCCAATTACCTTCTTGTTGATTGGTCCAATCGGAACTTGGTTAGGAAATCTCCTAAATGGCCTTGTCATCGCCATGAACACGACGGTTCCTTGGTTGGTACCTACCCTCGTTGGTGCAACAACCCCACTGCTAGTGATGACTGGTATGCACTATGGCTTGATTCCAATCGGCATCAACATGCTAGCAACCAAGGGAATCGATACAGTTGCTGGTCCAGGTATGATGGTTTCCAACATTGCTCAGGGTGGAGCTGCTCTGGCTTTGATCTTCAAAACAAAAGATAAAGCACTGAAAGGCCTATCCATTTCAACAGGTATTTCAGCAATTCTGGGGATTACAGAACCGGTACTTTATGGGGTAAACCTCAAATACAAACGCCCCCTGTATGCTGCTATGATTGGTGGAGGTGTTGCGGGTCTCTACCTTGGAATCATGGGTGTCGGTCGTTTTGTCCAAGTGCCACCTAGTATCCTGGCCCTGCCTAGTTTCTTTAGCGAAGACCATCCCAATGTGATTGTTCACGCTGCCATCTCCTGTGTTATAGCCTTTATTGTGAGTTTTGTTGCAGAACTCATTCTCGGTTTACCCAAAGATGAAGAGAAGGAAGGCGAGAGTAGCTTAACTGTTTCAGATGAAACTGTAGTTGCAGTAACGGAAGGCCACTTGCTCGCTCTTGAACAGGTGAAGGATGAAGTTTTTGCAAGTAAGGCCATGGGAGATGGCGTTGCCCTGATTCCAGATTCCGATACTGTTTTGGCACCGGTCAATGGAAAAGTGATGACAGTATTTCCAACTGGACATGCGTATGGTATTCTAAGGCCAGATGGCGTGGAAATTCTGGTTCATATCGGTATAAATACGGTTGAGTTAGGAGGGGAAGGTTTTTCTCCACAAGTCACTCAAGGTCAATCAGTGAAAGCAGGTCAACCCCTTGCAAAATTTAATCGTCAATTGCTGATGGACAAGGGCTATGATCCAACGATCATGCTGATTGTCACAGACGCTAAGGGCAAAGAATTTCACCTGAAACAAGAAGGAAAAGTTTACGGAGGAGACATCCTTCAAGCTTAGATGGAAAGTAGGACTCAAGATGGCATTTAGATCAGATTTTTTATGGGGTGGTGCGACAGCTGCCAATCAGATTGAAGGAGCCTACCAGGTGGATGGCAGAGGCTTGACCACCATGGATACTTTGACAGTTGGGGATGCCCATCATCCTCGTCAGATTACCTATCAGACAGCAGACGGTCGCGTCCTTAAAGATGAGCGATTGGCCGCAGTACCCGAGGGTGCTCGCGGGTATGTTGACCCAGAGGATTTTTATCCCTCCCATACAGGGATTGACTTTTACAATCGTTATCAGGAAGATATCAAACTTTTTGCAGAAATGGGTTTTAAGGCCTATCGGATGTCTCTGGCATGGTCCAGAATTTTTCCAAATGGCAACGAATCTGAACCCAATGAGGCAGGACTTGCCTTCTATGATAACGTATTTGATGAATGTTTGAAATATGGTATAAAACCGGTGGTGACCTTGTGTCATTTTGATATACCCCTTTACCTGGCTGACAATTTCAATGGTTGGGAAAGTCGTCAAGTCATCGACTTCTTTGCCCATTACTGTGAAACGGTCTTCACGCGCTATAAGGACAAGGTCCACTACTGGTTAACCTTCAATGAAATAAATGTCCTACGTTCTTGGCTGCAGATCGGTATCCATCAAAATGATGACCAAACCAAGTTTCAGGCCCTCCACCATATCTTCTTGGCATCTGCAAAAGCAGTCGAACTTTGTCACCGCTTGATTCCAGAGGCAAAGATTGGCAATATGGTTATGTACGCACCTAGCTACGCGATGACTGCAAAACCAGAGGATGTGCTTGAAAATCTCCTTTACAAACGGCAGGTAGAATTTTATTTGGATGTACAGGTTAAGGGCTATTATCCAGCCTATAAATTGAAAGAATTTGAACGATTAAGCATCCAGCTCGAGATGAAGGAGGGTGATTTGGACCTCCTGAAGGCTGGAACAGTTGATTTTATTGGTTTCAGTTACTACATGTCCACCATGTCAACCACCGACACCAGTATTCCTAAGACACCCGGTAACAATGTCCTAAGCTATAAAAATCCAAATCTTGCCGTTTCCGAATGGGGCTGGACTGTTGATCCCTTGGGACTTCGGATTGCCCTGAGTGAAATGTATGATCGCTACCATGTTCCCTTATTTATTGTAGAAAATGGTCTGGGAGCGGTAGACAAGCTAGAGGATGATGGAACAATCAAGGATGATTATCGTATCGACTACTTGAGAGAGCATATTCAGGCAATGAAAGATGCGGTTGATTTGGATGGGGTTGACTTAATCGGATACACACCATGGGGCTGTATTGACTTAGTGGCCTGGTCAACAGGTGAGATGAAAAAAAGGTATGGCTTTATCTATGTGGATGTTGACGATAGAGGTCAAGGAACATTCAAACGGATAAAGAAAAAATCATTTTCATGGTACCGGGAAGTGATTCGGACAAACGGCGAGACTATTTAGGTATTAATCAAGCAAGGAGGAAAACCATGGAGATTCTTCTCTATCCAATCATCGTATTTTTAGCAACGGCGCTGGGGGCGACTTCTGGGGCAGGTGGCGGGGCCATCATCAAGCCAGTTTTTGATATTATTGGGATTGATAATGTGACAGTCATCGGAATCTATTCTACCATTGCAGTCTTTTCCATGTGCCTGTCATCCATCTATAAACACAGTAGAAGTGGGATGGTGTTTGATAAGAAGATTCTCTATGGTCTTTCCTTGGGCTCAATGCTTGGTGGCCTTCTTGGCGATAGTATCTTCAAGCAGCTAACGCAAGAAATCCCCAATCATTCAGTGACCCTTATTCAATCCATTCTTCTGTTTATCGTCCTTCTGGCAGTCTTGCTATTTACAAGATTTAGTCATTCCTTACCACCATTTCAGCTGCAAAGTTTACCCATCATCTTTCTCCTTGGTCTCATTGTTGGGGCTCTCTCTGTATTTCTGGGTATTGGCGGAGGTCCCTTAAATGTCCTTGTCTTGGTGTGGTTGATGGGTCTCACGACCAAAGATTCTGTCCCCTATTCGATTGCCATGATCTTTTTCGCCCAAATTCCTAAAATTATCAGCCTCCTCCTTGTGGACCAAGCAGAAAATTTTCGATGGCAACTGGTCCCCTTCCTTGTCCTCACAGCCATCCTAGGCGGCACATACGGAACCCAGCTCAATCGCAAACTCTCCAACAAACAGGTCAATACCATCTATTCCACCATGATGGCGGGATTATTGCTGATTTGTGTTTATAATATCTTGGTCAATATTGCATGATTTTAGGTGTTATCAATCGTATCAATTAGGGAATCTTCGTGCTTTTTATAATATGTGCTATAATGGATAACAGAACCCCCAGAAAGGACCTATCCATGTCTTACAAATTTCTACTTTTCGATTTAGATCATACGTTGCTGGATTTTGATTTGGCGGAGGATGTGGCCTTGAGGCTGTTGCTGGAGGAAGCAGGAGTGGCGGATGTAGAGGCCTATCGGGATTATTATGTGCCCATGAACAAGGCCTTATGGCAGGATTTGACCCTGGGGAAAATCAGCAAGGCTGACCTGATTGCGACCCGTTTTGCCAAGCTTTTTGCCCATTTTGGTCAGGAGGTGGATGGTCCTTACTTTGCCCAACGCTACCAAGAATTTCTGAGTCAGCAGGGTCAGGTTTTTTCTGGGGCCAAGGAGCTTTTGACCGAGCTGACAGCGCGTGATTACCGTCTGCTGGCTGCTACCAATGGTGTGACCTATATCCAGAAAGGCCGTTTGGCTCAGTCGGGTTTATCTCCCTATTTTGAAAAAATTTTTATTTCCGATGAAATGGGCTACCATAAGCCTGAGAAGGCTTTTTACGACTCTATTCAAGCAACGGTTGCAGACTTTCAAGTTGAAAGAGCCCTGATGATTGGGGACAGCCTGATGGCAGATATTTTGGGTGGCAACAATGCCAATATTGACACCGCCTGGTTCAATCCTGAATCCCTGGCCAACACCAGCATTGCCAGACCAACCTTTACCATTCAAAGCTATGCCGATTTGCTCCGTATCCTATGAGAGTTTGGGACAAAAGAAGTTCCAAACTCTATTTTTTCGTTTAGATACTAATGGCGCAGTGGTTGAGTGGGCTCTAACAATCTGGGAGATTGTTAGAGGTCAGAAATGAAACAAACGGAGTTTGTGTCAAAATACGCTGATAATTCAGCTTTTATAGCCCTACTCAACTGTGCGGAGGTGGGAGTGAAACAGTCTGGGGATAGACTGTTTCAGCTCAACAACTGGAAATAAAGCCTTGTTGACGAAATCGAATTTCTTCGAAATTACCGATTTCTGTCCAACTCTCTTTTTTGAGAAAGTTCGGAAAAAGAGAAGACTCTTCTGTTTTTTGTTTTGAAAACGGTTTCCAAAGTGCTATAATCATTGATAAGAATACATTCACCTCTTAGCTTGAAGTGATGTTCAGGCTAAGCTTCCCAATCATAAGGAGGACATGATGGCTTATCAAACGATTTATCCCTATACCAATGAAGTCTTACAGACTTACGACAATGCCAGCGATGCAGACCTTGAAAAGGCTCTGGCAACTGGCCATGATTTATATAAACAATGGCGAGCGGATGGTGGTCTATCGGAGCGTAAGGCCATTCTTCATAAGGTAGCCGACCTCTTGCGACGGGATGTGGATAGCTACGCTGAAACCATGACCAAGGACATGGGGAAATTATTGACCGAGGCCAAGGGCGAAGTAGAACTTTGTGCAGAGATTGCGGATTATTTCGCGGACAAGGCAGAAGAATTCTTACAACCTCAATACTTTGAGCCAATCCATGGAGAAGCCTATTGTCTCAAGCAAGCAGTGGGAGTTATCTTCATGGTGGAACCTTGGAACTTTCCTTTTTATCAGATTATGCGGGTGTTTGCGCCAAACTTTATGATTGGTAATCCGACAGTCTTGAAGCATGCTTCCATCTGTCCCGGCTCTGCCCAAGCATTTGAAAATCTAGTCAAGGAGGCTGGAGCTCCAGAGGGATCCTTAAAAAATCTCTTCCTTAGCTATGACCAGGTCAGCAAGGCTATTGCAGATCCGCGTTTGCAAGGAGTCGCCTTGACAGGTTCTGAACGCGGTGGTGCTTCCATCGCAGCAGAAGCAGGGGCTAACCTCAAAAAATCAGCCCTGGAGTTGGGTGGAAACGATGCCTTTATCATCCTGGAAGATGCGGATTTTGACCTGTTGAATGATACCATTCTCTTTGCCCGCCTCTTTAATGCTGGTCAGGTCTGCACCTCTTCCAAACGTTTTGTAGTGGTCGGCCAAGAGAATTATCAAAAATTTATCGACATGGTCGTTGAGAAATTCAAAACGGTGAAATGGGGTGACCCGATGGATCCTGAAACTACCCTAGCGCCGCTTTCATCAGCAGAGGCTAAAAAGGATGTCCTTGCCCAAATCAAGTTGGCCTTGGACCATGGGGCGACAGCAGTTTATGGCAATGTACCGATTGACCACCCTGGCAACTTTGTTCATCCGACTATTTTGACCAACATTAGCAAAGACAACCCGATTTACAATACGGAAATCTTTGGCCCAGTTGCTTCCATCTATCAGGTTGACAGCGAAGAAGAAGCCATTGAATTGGCCAATGATTCCAGTTATGGTCTGGGTGGCACAGTTTTCAGTAAAAATGTGGACCATGCCAAGGCAGTGGCAGCCAAGATTGAGACAGGCATGAGCTTTATCAATTCAGGCTGGACCTCCCATCCAGAAATTCCATTTGGGGGAATCAAAAATTCCGGTTATGGCCGCGAACTCAGCCAGCTGGGCTTCGACGCTTTTGTCAATGAGCACCTGATTTTCACACCTCATTCATAGGTTGAATGCTCCAAAGAGGCTGGGCAGAAAGTCCAGCCTCTCTTCTTAGAGTTCGTGATAACATCTAGACTCAGTGGTTGATTGGCTTTAACAGTCTGGGGGAGTGAAACAGTTCGGGGAACTGTTTCAGCCCGAGCCTAGATATGTGAAGTGAGGGAAAAAGGTTGGAGATAAAATTTGCGAAGCAAATCTCAGCTGTTCGTGTTTCACACTCCAAATCTGACCTATACGAATGATGCGAACAAAGTTCGCTCTATTTCCAACCTCAAACTGTCTGGCAGACAGTTTGAGCTGTGCGGAGGCGGGTAGACGAACTCTTTTTCGAATTGTCGACTTCTTACACGCTCCCTTTTCTAAAAATTTTATAAATGCTACTCGAACCATATTTTTTGTGGTATAATAGAGACAGATAAATTGGAACTGTCCGATCTTACTTTGTGCGTCTTTCAATCAAGGAGGTAGCCAAATGGATAAGCAAAAGAAGTCCAAAAAACGGATTCGAATTGGAATCCTATCCTTTATCTTTCTCCTTCTCTGCAGTATTTACACTGTTAGGGATCTCTTTTTCTCCGCGCCAGATGTTGGGCATTTCAAAAGTCAGCCCGGTCAAGAAGACTATCAGCACTATTATGATAAGGTCTTAGCTTCCTTGGAAGCTCAGCCAGTCAGTCATGATGTGGAGACGAGCTGGGGAACCTATCGGGTCTATGAATGGCGTCCTGAAGCGGTCAAGGACAAGACACCCATTCTCCTGTTTCCTGGTCATAGTTCAGGAGCGCCCATGTGGAGGGATTTGATTCCCTACTTGCTGAAAGATCGTCCTGTTTATGCCTTTGATGCTCTGGGGGATGCAGGGATGTCCAAGCAGACCGTACCTTTTGAAGATACCAAGGCTGTCAGTCAGGCTGTTTATCAAATGATAACGGGGCTCAAGTTGGAGAAGGCCCACTTGGTCGGGCATTCTTTTGGAAGTTCGACCGCCGCCGGCTACGCCAAAGATTATCCTGAAAATGTGGCCAGCCTCACCCTCTTAGAACCAGCTTTTGCCCTCAACTATCCAAAGGCATCTGTCTTCTTTTGGGCAACAGTTAGCGGCTTAGAGTTTCTGCCAGAAAGCTGGCGGAACAAGGCTTTAGCCGAAATTTCCGGTGAAGAGGTATCAGATGTAGCCTCCCAAGATGATATGGCTCTCATGATAAAGGCTGCCAGTTCTTCCTATTCCAATGAATTGCCCACTCCGCAACCCATTTCTGGGGATGTACTTAAAAGCTGGAAATTCCCAGTCTACTTAGCACTGGCTGAAAAGAGCAAGGTCACCAGCCAATCCACCACTGACAATGCCAAGGCCATTAAAAACCTCACCGTGAAAAAATGGAAAAACACCACCCATTCCTTGCCTATGGAAGTTCCAGCAGAACTAACCCAAGAATTGATAAGCTTTTGGAAGAAAGCAGAAGAGTGAGTGGAATGAAGGAAGGATATATAAGTAGGCTAGCCAATATTTTGGCTAGTTTTTTTCCAACTCAAATATGGTACAATAGACCTATGAACAAGACGATTAAACACAAGCTGGAATTGCTACCAGACAGCCCTGGCTGCTATATCCACAAGGACAAGAATGGCACCATCATCTATGTAGGTAAGGCCAAAAATCTGAAAAACAGGGTGCGGTCCTATTTTCGGGGCAGCCATGATACCAAGACAGAGCTCCTGGTTTCTGAAATCGAGGATTTCGAGTTTATCGTGACCGAGTCCAACACAGAAGCCCTACTCTTGGAAATCAACCTAATCCAGGAGAACAAGCCCAAGTACAACATTCGGCTCAAGGATGACAAGTCCTATCCCTACATCAAGATCAGCAACGAGACCTATCCCCGCCTGCTCATTACCCGTCAGGTCAAGAAGCAGGACGGACTCTACTTTGGTCCCTACCCGGATTCGGGCGCAGCGACCGAGATTAAGCGGCTCCTGGACCGCCTCTTTCCCTTTAAAAAATGTACAAACCCAGCCAATAAGGTCTGTTTCTACTATCACCTGGGTCAATGTCAGGCCCACACCATTTGCCAGACGGACCAGGCCTATTGGGAGGGCTTAAAGGAGGACGTCAAACAATTCCTCAACGGAAAAGATGACAAGATTATCAACCAGTTGCGGGAGAAGATGACTAAGGCTTCCGACCTCATGGAATTTGAGCGGGCGGCCGAGTACCGGGACCTGATTCAGGCCATTGGTCTTCTTCGCACCAAGCAGCGGGTCATGCATCAGGATTTGATGGACCGAGATATTTTCGGTTATTATGTGGAAAAAGGCTGGATGTGCGTCCAGGTTTTCTTTGTCCGTCAAGGCAAACTCATTCAACGCGATGTCAACCTTTTTCCCTACTACAATGAACCTGAGGAAGATTTTCTAACCTATTTGGGCCAATTTTACCGAGACAGCAAGCACTTTTTGCCCAAGGAAATCTTTATCCCGCAAGACATTGATGAGGACTTGGTCAAGGCCCTCGTGGATGCCAGGGTGGTCAAGCCCCAAAAGGGGGAGAAGAAGCAGCTGGTTAATCTGGCCACCAAAAATGCCCGGGTCAGCCTCCAGCAGAAGTTTGACCTGCTAGAAAAGGATATGAAAAAGACCCAAGGGGCCATTGAAAATCTGGGCGACCTGCTCCAAATTCCCAAGCCAGTCCGCATCGAGGCCTTTGACAACTCCAATATCCAGGGAACCAGCCCCGTTTCTGCCATGGTGGTCTTTGTGGATGGAAAGCCCAGCAAGAAGGATTACCGCAAATTCAAAATCAAAACAGTGGTCGGGCCAGATGATTATGCCAGCATGCGGGAGGTCATCTACCGCAGGTACAGCCGGGTGCTGAAGGATGGCTTGACACCGCCGGACCTGATTATCATCGATGGTGGACAGGGTCAGGTCAATGTGGCCCGTGAAGTTATCAAAGAACGACTAGGTCTGGATATCCCCATTGCTGGATTGCAGAAAAACGACAAGCACCAAACCCATGAATTGCTCTTTGGTGAGCCGCTGCAGGTCATCGATTTGCCCCGCAATTCAGAAGAATTTTTCCTCCTCCACCGCATCCAGGACGAGGTACACCGCTTTGCCATTACCTTCCACCGCCAGCTCCGCTCTAAGAATTCCTTCAGCTCCAGACTGGATGGGATTGCAGGCCTGGGACCAAAGCGCAAACAGGCCCTGCTCAAACACTTTAAAAACCTGACCAAAATCCAAGAAGCCGACATCGATGACATCGTCAACTGCGGCATCCCAAGGAATGTCGCTGAATTGGTTAAGGAAAGGTTGGAGAAGGACACTACGAAAGGAACAGACAGTGGCTGATAATATTTTAATTTTAGGAAATGGCTTTGATCTAGCTATGGGCAGGAAAACAAGCTATGAGGATTTTTTGAGGTTTTCCAATGCAGTTAATTTACTATTTTCTTATGTAATAAGAGATATTAATCTCTCTGATTCAAATTTGATAAACATTGTCGAAGAAAAATTATCTCATTTTATTTTGGAACTTGATGAACTAGTTTTGACAGTGACTGATAATGATTTTTATGATGAACTGGAGAGCTATCGAAATCTCTCGGATTCAAAAAAATATGGACTACTTTCTGAGAAATTATCTAGTAAATTAATATCATTCAGGGATGATATTAATACATTTTTGAAGTACAATGATTTTGTTAACGGTGCATTTCAGCTTGAGATTCTAAATGAAATTAAAGAATGGCACACTAAACAAACGATGTGTTTAGGTTTTGATATTCCAACTATTTTTGACTTGTTAAGACTATCAAGCGAGAAAGACGCGGTATGGCTATCAAAAATTCACGAAAATCTTTTTATTAATTATATTAATCAAAATAAAGAACATTTGGGGAAAAATTGGTCAAGTATTGAACTGGTCATTTCAGATATTGCAGAAGCAATTCGAGAAATAAAATTAAACCCAGAATCACTATCTAGAATTTTTTCTGCTGAAGATCGTGTAGAACTAGAATTGATAAAAAAAAGTTTTCGCTTTAAGGAAAACTATAATGCATATCAATTTGTCTGCGATTCTATATTTGAAATTAGGTCAAGAAATCGTTTTGTATCAGCAATGAGGTTAATTGATGATTTCAATGAGAGTGCAATAAGTGCTTTAGAACAAATAACAGAGTACTTGGAATTTTATCTTTCATATCTAGATAAACTTGATTTCGAAAAAGATAGTCTAGTGCTTAATAATAAATCTTTTTTGACCTCTATTCCGAATTTAGAAAGTGCCAAAATAATCACTTTCAATTATACAGATACAGCTAGCAAACTTTTAGGAATTCCCCAAGATAATACTCATTTTATTCATGGTAAGACTGATTTCCTTCGTGAGGAAAATACTATCAATACCATGGTTTTTGGAATTGAAGATAAAGAATCAGATCATAAAAGTATTAATTCGGATTTGATACCATATCATAAATATTATCAAAGAATAGTGAAGGAAACTGGTAATTACTATGAACAGTTTTTTAATCTAACTAGAGATGGATTATACCCGATACCCAAAAACATTATCGTTTTTGGACATTCAGTTGACCCACTTGACAAAGAAATTTTTCAGAATTGCTTTAAACTAGCTGAAGAAAAGAGTGGCGGTTATAAGTTTATTTTTTCATATCATGATGATTGGGCAAAACGCTCCATTATCAAAAATTTAGCAATTATTCTTGGAAAACAGAAATTAATTTCATTTACAGGTGAACAAAAAATCGCTTTTGTTAAAAGCGATGACAAGGTCAGAATGCAAGATGAATTACTTGAATAATCTGAGAAATTATCGTATTTGAAATCTCCCTCTTTTCATGATAGAATAAGAAGATAAGAACAAAACAGTACAGGGCTACGGCACCTTGCAACATGATAAAGACTTCCTAGATGTGCAGCATCTTCGTCTATTTTCCCATGTTGCTGGGTGTCGCCTAGGCCTTTGTATCTTAATTATAAGGAGAAGTCAAATGGCTTTCGGAGAAGAAAAACACAAAAAAACAACCTTTGAAAAAATCACCATGATTATCATCGTTTTGATGGTCTTGGCAACTATTGCTGGCCTGGTATTTCCAGCCGTCAGCGCCCTCCTCTAAGAAACGCTATCAAGCGTTTTTTTCTGGCAGAGAGAAAGGAAAAAGGACCGTAAAGTCCTAGTAATAGTATGAGTATGTTTTTAGATACAGCCAAGATTTCGGTCAGGGCTGGCAAGGGTGGCGATGGCATGGTGGCCTTTCGCCGCGAGAAGTATGTACCCAATGGCGGACCATGGGGCGGCGATGGCGGCAAAGGAGGCTCGGTTGTGTTCCGAGTTGATGAAGGCCTGCGGACCCTCATGGATTTTCGTTACAACCGGAAATTCAGGGCCAAGGATGGCGAAAAAGGTATGTCAAAAGGCATGCACGGCCGTGGCTCAGAAGATTTGATTGTGCGCGTGCCGCAAGGGACAAC
>RRZU013521358.1_pt1 | contig 13963 bp, 10 predicted proteins | sample 2165561 | NCBI WGS metagenome assembly RRZU01 (sample SAMN10456909, study PRJNA506462) | wastewater metagenome | isolation source: wastewater sludge | place: USA: Moscow, Idaho
ATTATCGTAATAATATAGTATCACTTGTCAATTTGCTGGAGTTGATGCCTAAGTATCATGTAAAAGGGATCATATTTTCTTCGAGTTGTACGGTTTATGGTCAGCCAAAGCCGGAAAACCTTCCAGTAACAGAGAATGCACCTCATCAGAAGGCAACTTCCCCTTATGGAAATACAAAAGAAATTAATGAGCAGATTATATATGATTATATTCATAGTGGTGCACCTATTAAAAGTATAGTTTTGAGATACTTTAATCCTATAGGAGCCCATCCATCTGCTCTTATTGGAGAACTTCCTAATGGGGTACCAGCTAATTTGATTCCTTATGTCACTCAGACAGCTATGGGAATCAGGAAAGAATTAACTATTTTTGGTCAAGATTATGATACACCTGATGGAACTTGTATCCGCGATTATATTTATGTTGTAGATTTGGCTAAAGCTCATGTGGCAGCAATGCGCAGGGTACTTGATGAGGATACTAATTCTATAGAATACTTTAACATTGGCACAGGGCATGGAAATTCTACCCTCGAAATTATAGAAACTTTTGAAAAGGCTACGGGTGTAAAATTGAATTGGAAATATGGACCTCGTCGTGAAGGAGATATAGAGAAGATATGGGGTGATTGTACTAAAGCAAACAAAGTGTTAGGATGGTCTGCTGATACTTCTCTGGAAGATGTCCTTCGTTCTGCATGGAAGTGGCAGAAGAAACTTCGTGAGGATAAAGTAATGTGAAAATATACCGGTTCGTTGAAATGACGAACTGAATTTTGTGTTTGTGTTGTTGTTAGCCTCCGATGTGAATCGGAGGCTAATTTTGTATAGATTCTATCGCTTTATATTTATTTTAGTTTTACTTCATTGAGCAATTCTTTACCATCCATGAAGTCACTGATATTCTGCAGGGTTGTGGTGGCAATATTATGAAGTGCTTCTTGCGTAAAAAAAGCTTGATGGGAAGTGACAATTACATTTGGCATCATCAGCAATAAAGCAAGACTATTATCATTCAAAATACGATCAGAATGATCTTCATAGAAAAATTTAGCCTCTTCTTCGTATACATCAAGACCTGCTGAACCTACTTTCTTATTTCTTAGTCCTTCGATTAAGTCTTCTGTTCTGATTAATTTTCCACGGCCAGTATTAATGATCATAACGCCCTCTTTCATCCTTTCAATAGAATCTTTATTAATCATATGAGTAGTCTCTGGGGTTAATGGGCAATGTAGTGTGATGATATCACTGTGTTGGTAAAGAGTGTCAAGATCAACAATTTCAACTTGATTTTCCTTGGCGAACTTTATGTCCGGATATTTATCATAGGCCAAAATATTCATACCAAAACCGTGAAGAATTCCAATAAGTACTCTGGCAATTCTTCCCATACCTACAATGCCTATAGTTTTTCCATACATATCAAAGCCTAGTAAACCTGAAAGACGAAAATTTCCTTCGCGAGTTCGTTGGGCTGAACGATAAACTTTTCTATTTAGAGTCAGCATCAATGTGAGTGCATACTCAGCAACAGCATGTGGAGAGTAGGCTGGAACACGTACAACTTTAATCCTTCCTTCTGCTGCTTTCAAATCAACATTATTGAAACCGGCGCAACGTAAAGCTATAAGTTTTACTCCATTTTCTACCATTTTTTCAATTACAGGTGCTGTAACTTCATCATTGACGAATATACATACAATTTCCTTTCCTTGAGTAAGTTCTATAGAATCAAGGGAAAGGCGTTCTTTGTAAAAGTGTATATCAAAACCAAAATCTTCATTCGTTTTCTTAAAACTATGACGATCATAACTATGTGCATCAAAAAAGGCAATTTTCACCATAATAAAAACCTTTAAATTATTTTATCTTATGAACTTATAAGTTCATATTTATATTAAAGCAAAATTAATTATTTTTTCGTAAAAACAATATCTTGGATGAAAAATATTTTAGGCATAATAAATTTATTTTATTATGCCTAAAACTTATTTGTGCATGTTCTCATCTACAAAACACAAAGGTAGAAGATCTTTTACAGAATTAATACATATTATGCCACTTGTTCCATAAAGTAAAATACGGACAGGACTTTTATACCGGTCTTCTATTTCTAAAATGACTTGTCGGCAAGCGCCACAAGGAGTTATTGGCTCTTTTGTTAGCCCATATTTGTTTTTTGCTGCTATTGCTAAGGTCCTTATTTTTTGATCAGGCTCACTGGCTTGTGCTGCAAAAATAGCTGTACGTTCAGCACAGAGGCCGGAAGGGAATGCGGCATTTTCTTGATTTGCTCCAATGACAATTTTTCCGTTTTCCAGTAGAAGTGCAGCTCCAACAGAGAAATGACTATATTTCGCATACGAATTTTGCGTAGCTGCAATAGAAGTGTTGATGAGCTGCTGTTCTTTAGGACTCAATTCATCAATTTGAGCAAACTTCATGTTTATTTCTATTTTTATATCTTTCATATTCTTAAAATCTTTCGTTCAGAGCGTATTATTCATAATATGCTCTGCAAAGATACAATTTTTTTTCGAATTGGTAAAATGGTATTCTTCTCTATTATTTATTCTGTTTTTTGTATACTAAGGATTTTTTTATGGATATATTTATTAAAGTGTCTTTTTGAGTTGTATTTAGTAGTTGATCGCTGATTAGTGAATGACAGACAGGAATTTGATAAAAGCCTTTTGGAAGATGTTGTTGACAGCCAATGATCATATTCGTGATTTGAATAATGCGCGCTTTCATATCTGAAGTGTTCCTATATTTCTTATATTCCAACAGAGCCATTGCAAAATAGTCCCGTGCATTCATCCAATCTTTTGTAAACATATAACAGAAACCTATCCGATAGAGGGCGTCAGGCTTTTCGTTTTTGTAGCAGAGAGTGAGCATCTCTTGATAGAGAGGGATGGCTTTTTCATATTCACTCATATAAAAATAACTTTCAGCATCATCGTAAAAGTAAAGACTTCGTTCATGTGGATCGAAATTTTCCAATTGTGGTATTGCTTCATTTAGATATTTAATGGCATGCTTGTAATCCCATTCATAATAGTAGCAAACTCCAAGATATGCTAGATAACGTGGATTTAACCGATATTTCTTATCTAACTGTTGTAAAATGAGAAGAGATTCATGATATTTTTCAGACATAAAATAATCAAGAGCATTGCTTAATAATAATGCATCCTTATGCTGCTGAGTCTTATTAGATGACGTTTGTATTTGATAAGTTGCAAGTGGATAGCTACTTGCAGGAATCACTATTGGCAGACATAGTAGTAGCATATATAGAAATTTATGATGCTGGCAGATCATTTTTAATTTTATATACAACAAGTCTCATCCATGTTAAATGTAAAAAGACATTTTATTTTGTGTAAAAGTTAATGATTTGAGTTATGGCTTGCTGACATGCAGGGCAGAATTCAGAATACTCATTGGTACGCATCCGGCAGTCTGGATATGCTCGATATACACCTTTAATGCTATATCCTGCACCTTCATAGAAGCCTATTTTCTTATCTTTTTTACCGATAAGATTTTCCCATTTGCCTACAAAATTTACCTTAGTCGTGATATTTTTTTCCCAAGGTTCCACGTCGTGAGGATACATTGGAATTTGTTCGGAATCATAAGCATATTCATCAGCAAGCCCAGCAAAACTATGTCCAAATTCATGGACGACAACTGGTCGGAAAGCTTTGTGATGGGTCATAGATAAATTATAACTGTTTAAAATGCCACCACCACCATATTTATCTGTATTTACGAGTATTATTATATGTTCGTAAGGTATACCTGCTAACCAATTGTGCAGATCTTTAAGATGTAAAGTAGTAAGATAACGGTCACTGTAGAATGTGTCAAAGTGAGAATGGAGGGCCGTGTTTTTCCAAATCCCTTTACTTGGTTCACTAGTTCCGCTTTCCTTGGATGGAGCCTCAACAGCGACAATATTGAAACGATCACGGAATTTTTTGAAGGGTTGGTAAGAAAATAGTGACTCCATAGCAAATTTAGCATCTTTAATAAAAGTGTTCATTTCCCCTGGAGTATATCCTTCTGCAATATAAGCAATGTGTATACAGTGGCAGGTATCGGTAGCTTGCTGTAGAGTGATGTATGGTGTGATGTTTTTTTCACCGATATGACGGATGAGTATATCTGTGGGTGTTACCTGATGTGTAAGGGATACCATTACTTGTCTCCGGTTATTGCGTAAATCAAGTGTAATGTCAACTGTATCTTTAGGCATTGGTATAAGAAATACGTTTTCAAAACTTTTGGAAGTTGTTTTAGCTTCATCGTATGATAGCCATTCCTGAAAAAGGGTAGAGAAAGAGTTGCGATAAATGACTTTTCCTGAATGATGATCACGTACGGTGATTTGTCCATTGCCTTCAACAGGCAATTCTGCAAGTCTGTTGCGCTTGCCATACCATCGCGGAATTACATTAAGTTCATCAACAGCTATTGATTGATGATTTACATTCCCGGAAAAATTATAATCAATGCGCAGGGTTTTATCAATGAAATAATTATCAAAATTCTGTGCATTTATAGTTAAGGAGATTATAACTCCAAGAAAAATTAAAAATTTACGCATAATAATTTATCTTACTTTCAGCTTTGCTCCAGGATAAATCTGGAAAATAGGAGAGAGTTTGTTCATCTTATAGAGATCCTTTAAGCGAATACCATACATTTGTGCTATAAGGTACATGCTTTCACCTGGTTGTACAATATGTGGTCGGTTTTTAAATACCTTAGGAGCTTTTGAACGTTTTTTCTTTAGGAAAACGATATCACCAGCTTGAAGGATATCATGTTTATCTCGCTCATTATATCTGGCAAGTTTTCGCCAGCTTATATCTACTTCTTTGCCAATACTTTTGAATGTATCACCTTCACGGGCTATAAGATAATAGTTATCATTGAATATTTTAATTGAATGGAGTACACCATTGAAGGAGATATCTCTGGAATTATGTCTTTCTACAAAATGATTGTAATTGTTGTCTGAGTCAAAGTCATTAAGATGGTAAAGTTCGATAATCTGGATAAGCTTATCCGCATAACTTGGATTCGTTGCATAGCCACAGTTTTTCAGGCCATAGGCCCAGCCTCTGTAATCTCTTCTGTCAAGTTTGAAAAGACAGGAATAACGGGGACTCTGACAGAGAAATTTGCTATGATCCTCATAACTCTCGTAAGCATTATTGTATGCTCGAAAGCATTCATTTTCGGCATCATCAGTCTTATAGGTTGTAGCGCCAGTCCAATAGTTATGGCATTTGATGCCAAAGTGATTATTGAAATTTCTTGTTAAATCACTCATACCTGCCCGACTTTCAAACACACCTTGTGCAAGTGTGATACTGGCTGGTATATGGTATCTGAGCATTTGCTGTACTGCAAGATCCTTATATTGGTTAATATAGTTTTGATAAGCTTGATTCCATTGCATCTGTGCTTTCACCCCAAAAGAGTGAATACATGTTATGAAAAGGAGGGTGACCTTGATGAAATTATATGTTATATATTTAACCTTCATGAAACCTTAATGTCTTAAGCATTTTGATATGTATAACTGCAAAATTAACAAAAATAGCTTAGAGTGGAAGCATAAAAAGATTTTTTTTTATTATCTTTGCAATTAACATTCAGTTAAGGTATCAAAATTATCATATTTTATTAAAAATGACTACGCATAGGATGATTATCTCTTTGGGGACGAATTATGAGGCAGATACGAATATGAAGCTTGCGCGTGAATTGCTTTGTAGCTTTTTTCATGATATAACTTTTACCGAATCTATCTGGACGTTGTCTGTTGATACAGAAAAGATTGATCCAAGGACAAAATACTTAAACTGTCTGGCAAAAATTAATACGTTGTATGAACTTGGTCAGATTGAGCCAGTTTTGAAACAGATAGAGGGGCGATTAGGTCGCTCGACGGCAGAGAAAAGTCTGGGTATAATCAGAATTGATATTGATATTCTTAAGTTTGATGATGAAAAGCACCATTTGAATGACTGGAATCGTCCTTATGTACATCATCTTTTGAAGAATATTAAATAAGAAGAACATTCCCTGCAAGATGCGAAGAAATGCTCTTCTTATATATTATAAAAATTTCTCTTTTAGGTATTGTCCTGTAATGCTATCCTTGCATTTGATGATTTTTTCAGGTGTCCCTGTAGCTATAATGTGTCCGCCTTTATCTCCACCTTCAGGTCCTATATCAATAATATAATCAGCACATTTGATGACATCAAGATTGTGTTCGATGACAACAACCGTGTGACCACGTTCTATAAGAGCATTAAAAGCAGAAAGAAGGCGTTGGATATCATGGAAATGGAGACCTGTAGTTGGCTCATCAAAAATAAAGAGAGTCGGTTCTTGTCTTTCCTGTCCGATGAAATAGGCGAGTTTCACACGCTGGTTCTCTCCGCCTGAGAGTGTGCTAGAGTTTTGGCCTAGTTTAATATAACCAAGTCCGACATCCTGTAAGGGCTTTAGTCGGCTGACAATGGTCTTTTCTTTATATTCTTCAAAGAATTCGATAGCTTCATTGACCGTCATATTAAGCACATCATTGATATTTTTATCATGAATTTTCACTTCTAGAATTTCATGTTTGAATCGCTTCCCATGGCAAGCGTCACATTCTAGAATAAGATCTGCCATAAACTGCATTTCTACAGTTATAACTCCAGCACCTTTACATTCCTCACATCTGCCACCGTCTGCATTAAAACTGAAATATTGTGAAGTGAAACCTTGTTGCTTTGCAAGAGGTTGAGCAGCAAAGAGCTGGCGGATAGAATCATATGCTTTGACATAAGTGGCAGGATTACTTCTGGAACTTTTACCAATAGGATTTTGATCAACGAACTCTACGTGGTGAATAGTTGCCCAGTCACCTTCAAGCGTGGAATATTCTCCTGGTGGGTCGCAGACTTCATTAAGGCGTCGTTTTAGAGCAGGATATAGAATGCCCTTTATCAGGCTTGATTTCCCGGAACCTGATACGCCTGTAACGGCAGTAAGTACATTCAGGGGAATATGTACGTCTACTCCCTGCAGGTTGTTCATGCGTGCTCCCGTAAGGATAATGCTTTGATTCCATGATCTGCGGCATGGTGGAATAGGGATTACTTCCTTGCTTGTGAGATATTTTATAGTGTATGATTGAGGATACTTTTCGCAAAGCCTTTCGCCTTCTCTATTAAGAATTTTATTTTCAGGTACTTTACCCTGATAAACTATTTCCCCTCCAAGCCGGCCCGCATTAGGCCCTATATCAATAAGGTAATCAGCCTGCCGCATGATTTCTTCATCATGTTCAACGACAATAACCGTATTTCCCAACTCTTGCAATTCACGAAGAACATGAATCAGTCTATCGGTATCACGACTATGAAGCCCGATGCTTGGTTCGTCTAGAATATAAAGGCTTCCTACTAAACTGCTTCCGAGACTTGTTGAGAGACTTACACGCTGACTTTCACCACCAGAAAGAGTATTAGATCTGCGGTTGAGTGTCAGGTATCCAAGTCCTACTTCGTCAAGGAACTGCAATCTGTTACGGATTTCCATTAATAACCGTTTGGCTACTTGTGCATCATGCTCATTGAGTTGGAGCTCATCAAACCATTGCCGAAGTTTATAAATTGGCATATCTACCAATTCTGTAATATCTTTACCTTCAATTTTTACGTATGTAGTTTCTTTTTTCAGCCGTGTGCCATGGCAGGTTGGACATGTTGTTTTACCACGGAAGCGACTTAACATCACGCGATATTGTATCTTATACTGGTTTTCTTTTAGCATTTGAAAAAATGCATCTATGCAGATTCTATCTTTAGGATCGAGATCCTTTTCTGATGGTAAACCATGCCAAAGCATATCTCTTTCCTTTTGGGTAAGCTTGTAGTAAGGTTTGAAAATATCAAAATGATTTTTGGCTGCGCGACGGCAAAATTCATCCTTCCACATGCCCATTTTGTCTCCGTGCCAGCATTGAACACATCCATCGTATACAGAAAGAGAAGAGTTGGTTATAACGAGTTTCTCGTCAATTCCGATAATACTCCCGAATCCTTCACAAGTAGGACAGGCTCCTAGTGGGGAATTAAAAGAGAACATATTATCATTCGGTTCTTCAAATTTTATCCCATCAGCTTCAAAACGAGTATTAAACTTGAATTGTTGTCTACTAGGCAGAAACATTAAAATAAGTTCACCGTCGCCTTCATAGAAACCGGTTTCAGCAGAATCGATCAGGCGGGCTATGTCATCTTTCGTATTTGATACAGACATACGATCAATAACAATATAAATATTGGACGTCTTTTCCTTTCCTGGCCTTTCTTCATCCTTATGTGTTTCTATATATTCATCAATGCGTTGAAAGTCATCATTTACATAGATACGACTGTAACCTTGCTGTGACTCCATTTCCAACTGCTTAAGAATAGTCCTGTCCTTGATGATGCGAAGTGGTGCCATCATAACAAATTTTGTGCCTTCTGCAAATTTCTTTGTACAAGAAAGGATATCTTCTGTAGTATGCCTTTTTACTTCTTCACCACTGATAGGAGAGAAAGTCTTGCCTATACGTGCATAGAGCAAACGAAGATATTCATATACTTCTGTGCTTGTTCCTACAGTACTGCGTGGGTTACGGGCTATAACTTTTTGCTCAATTGCAATAGCTGGTGGCAAACCTTTTATGAAATCACATTCCGGTTTACTCATTCTTCCAAGATATTGTCGAGCATAACTTGACAAACTTTCTACATATCGACGTTGACCTTCTGCATACAGAGTATCAAAAGCCAGTGAAGATTTTCCTGATCCTGAAACTCCCGTAATCACAATCAGCTTGTTACGAGGTATCTTCAGAGATATATTCTTCAGGTTATTCACCCTGGCGCCCTTGATTTCTATAAATCCTTCATCCTTTGTAGCAAGAAGAGATGGATCGAGTTCTATATTCTGTTTCATTTTACTTTGTACAGTAATACATGACTGTTCAGACCAGAAGAAACCGGTGACCAGTCTGCATAACTAGAGTGTTTATAATTGATATCAACGATATTTATGTCTTTCATTTTTCGCCAGTTAATGCCCTTGCGATCCATATCACTGATACGGTTTGCAGGGAGGTTGGTTACTTCAATGCGTATTTTATTAAATCCTTTGTGTAGTTTTTTTGTAAAATATAGAGTGTAGGGTACGGACCATGCACAGCCAACAAATTGGTCATTAATATAGACACGTGCACTTTCTCTGACATCACCAAGATTAATTGCCCATGTATCAGATCCTTGCAGGTCTTGGGCTGTAAGTTTCAAACTACATTCGTATACTCCGGTACCCATTAGAATCCGAGTTGAATCATCTATATTCTCCCAACTTGTTAAAGTGTTAATATTGTATGTTTTATTAATTTGTGGAGTAGAGTCTTCAAAATGAAGTTTCCATCCCGTACGAATAAGTTTACCTGTTTTGTCATACGGGGTATCCTTTCGATATCCTAGACTAGCTATTTCTTTCAGTAGAGTTTCATCAGCTTGGGTAAAGGTCTCAAGAATCATACTTTCTCCAGAAGAGAGGTCTATATTAATTTTGCCATTATTTATTTTAGCTGCGTAACGCTCACCTGTCATAGGATTAAACCACATTGCTGTTTGGAAAGGAACAGCTAATTTTACTTCATTATTAACATTGTTGGGGGTTAGGTTGGATATAAAATAATGCCACCCTTTACTATTTGAACGACGTATCATCTTGAGATGATATTTACTGTTCATTTCTTCCCTACAGGCAGCTTTGTTCATTGCTGTAGTATCAATGCCATAGATGATATTCGCACCCTGAGCCCTGAGGTCTTCGATATGCTGACGCACGTTTGGTGCCATTAATGTGTTCTTATTTGTAATGATTAAGGCTTTATAGCGGGTCCCTCCTACGGTCTGCAACATGCCATTGACATATTTTGTAGAAAGAATGTAACGCTCAGAGATATAATCACAATCGAATCCTGCAGCATTGATACTAAGGACTGCCTTAATGAATTCAGGAGAACGTTCATTCATATTATGAATAGAGAATTGCATGAATTTATGATTAAGATCCTTTGTCCACATATCTCTTATTGGCAAATAAACTAAAAAATCATTATCAGGTTTGCCCCATTGAAGGAAACTCTGGCAACGTTGAATGTATTTTAAAAAATAAGGAGCATCTCTCCATATACTGTTTGTTGGGCTCATGTCTATAGAGGCATAGAATTTCCATCCCGGCCATGCTGCATCTTTAGGACTATAGGCTGTGCCGTGGAAAAACATGTGATTGACTCCACTGATAAACATGAGATCCATATCTGGTTTCATTTGGCTTAAAGAAGTGCGAAAGTGTTCTGTAAGCCAAGTAAAAGTTTCACTGGAAGTAAGAGCTTTGCCTGTTATATGAGCTGCACTAGGTGCATACTTAAGCATTGATAAGTCGCTATAATTCGGCCTAGTATAGCCACTATCTTTTCTTAAACCTTTAATGCCAAAATCACTTAGTCCAAAACCTTCTATCTCAGGAATGTCGACTGCAGCATAGAGATCAATTAGATTGGCTGGAGAGCCGTGTGCCTGATTACGAGTTATAGCATGATGTTCATGAGCCCATGATGTCCATGTTGTAGTAAAGTTTTCTAAAAGTAGATCACTGAGAGTTTCTCTGTAGTCCATGATGACTTGTTCTGGAGTTTTATCGTTTTTCTCTAGTGCTGTTTTCTCATTTTGTAATTGTGGTAAATATTCCTCTAATTTATAACCTTTTCTTTTTTTAAATTCCTCAAGAAGTATTGGAGTCCAGTCTCCTTCACTTACTTCATAACTGTCATTGAAAAATGTATGTGGAAATGGAGTATGGGTGCGTTCAAATGCATCGGATATATGCTTTAGGTAATGCTGTACCGCATTTTTGTTGAAATGATCAATTACAAACCCTTCACCTCCAGGTGCAGAACGCTTTACTTGCATGATAGCAAACCTGTTATATAAAGCATAAATTTTCCAGTTACCTTTTTGGGGGAGTTTAGTACTCAAAAAATATAGGTTATTTTTAGTAGTGACATTAGCTGTAATATCGAGAACTTGTCCATTTTCACCGTAAGCCATGACTTTAAGCAACTTGCTTTTTGCTAAATCTTTATCAGATGGAGAAATGTCAAGATCTTTAATATTCTTATCTTTTATATTTTTTGTGATAAAGAGAGCTTTAGATGCCGTTTCATCAATAGGTACCCATGGACCACCGAAAGGCCACCCCGTACCTGTTGTCATGTCGATTTCAACTTTGTTAATGTCACCCTGGTGTTCTGTGTAGCGGAGCATTTCCATCCATTTATCAGAAAGATAAGGTATCTCATTAGCTTCATTCCCCTGTATACCATAGATAGGAGTTATTTCAAGAGCTCCCAGACCATGGTTGGCATATTGTTGGATATTCCATTTCAAGTTAGTCGTGTCTACGGAGGACCCAAACCACCACCACCTGGCGCCTGCTTTGGCTTCTTGCTGTGCCATAGGCCAGTCTTGTGCAGACAAGGCAAGTGGACACAGAGTTAATACCAGGAGTAATCCCATAATATTCTTCTTGCAGACAAGATAAAATATAAAGTGTCTCTTCAATTGTTTTGTTTTTAGATAGTTTATATTCATAGCATCGTTTATTGTTAACGTATTATTCTATTCGTGATGGTAAGGTTCCCCTTTGATAATTGTACAAGCCCGATATAATTGTTCGGCGAAAATGAGTCGTACCATTTGATGGCTAAAAGTCATTTTAGAAAGGCTGATTTTGTTATTTGCACGTTTGTATACATCTTTGGAAAATCCGTAAGGACCCCCGATAACGAAGATAAGTCGACGGACCGTATTTTGTTTATTTACTAGAAATGAAGCAAATTCAATACTTCGATATTCCACGCCATGCTCATCAAGGAGTACCATTGTATCGCCTGGATGAAGCTGTTTTAAAATGAGTTCACCTTCTTTTTCTTTTTGCAACTCTTCTGAAAGTTTTTTGGTGTTTCTTATTTCTGGTATAGTTTGAATGTCAAAAGGCATATAGTGACCTATGCGTTCTGTATAGTCATTTATGCCTGCAACAAAATGTTTATTTACCGTTTTTCCTACTTGTATCAATGTCGTTTTCATCAGTTTTCTTTGTTGTCTAAAGAATCCATTTCTTTTTTATTAGGATTTATAAGGGTATATTCGTCCTTGCGCTTTGGATTCATTGGAAACCAACCTTTTTCTACTCGGCGTTTTTGTTCGAATAACTCCCCAATGGCCCAAAGGAAAGATGCACCGACAACTCCTAGAACTGACGATCCAATAACGTTTCTTACACCAAGGGCTCCGCAAATAGCTATGATACCAATTATTAAATAAGTCCACCAGTATTTTGTACCTGTATAATATTCCATTTTAATCACAATAGGGTGACATATTCCTATTATTAAGAAAGTACATGCCGCAATAATAATGCCTGTGAAATAGAGTTCCATAAGTCTTGTCTTAATATTAATCATTAACATTTTATAGATTACAAAATTACAAAAAAAAAATCAAACATCCTTGATTTTTCAGTTTAATTGATTATCTTTGTGAATGAAATAGAAATCAATAACTTATTAACATATCAATTATGGCAAATAATGCAGAACTTATCGCCCAGTGTGAGGCGAAAGCACAAGAATGGTTGTCTCCTGCTTTTGACAAGGAGACTCGTAAAGAAGTTCAGGCTAAGTTAGATGCAGAAGATAAAACAGAGCTTGTAGAGAGCTTTTATAAGGATTTGGAGTTTGGTACCGGAGGCCTTCGTGGTATTATGGGTGCAGGCTCCAACCGCATGAATATTTATACTGTTGGCATGGCAACACAGGGCTTTGCTAATTATTTGAAAAAGAATTTTGCAGGCAAGAAAGATATAGCAGTTGTTGTTTGTCATGATTGTCGTAATAACAGCAGAAAGTTTGCCGAGTCTGTTGCTGATATTTTTTCTGCCAATGGTATAAAAGTTTACTTGTTTGAGGACATGCGTCCTACTCCGGAATGTTCTTTTGCAATTCGTCATTTTCATTGCCAGGGTGGTGTCAATATTACTGCGAGCCATAATCCTCGTGAATACAATGGTTATAAGGCCTATTGGGAAGATGGTGCTCAAGTCCTTCCTCCTCATGATACGGGAATCATTAATGAAGTTAATCATGTTAAGGTTGAGGATATCAAATTTGAAGGTAATAAAGATTTGATTCAGATTATAGGTGAAGAGGTAGACCGGATTTATCTGGATAAAGTACATACTTTGAGTATCGATCCTGAGATGATCAAGCGTCAGCATGATCTTTGTATAGTTTATACTCCTCTTCACGGTACAGGAATGACAGTTATTCCGCGTTCTATGGCTCTCTGGGGCTTTGATAATGTGCATTGTGTAAAGGAGCAGATGGTCAAGGATGGTAATTTTTCTACTGTAGATCGTCCTAATCCTGAATTTGCAGAGGCTCTTACATTGGGTCTTCGTGATGCCAAGGCTCTTGATGCAGACATATTGATGGCAAGTGATCCTGATGCAGACCGTATTGGTATGGCCTGCAAGAATGACAAGGGAGAGTGGGTCTTAATTAACGGTAATCAAACTTGCTTGATTTTTTTGTGGTATATTATCACAAACCGCAAGGCTGTTGGCAAAATGAAATCAACAGATTTTATTGTGAAGACTATTGTTACAACAGAAGTAATCAGAAAAATTGCAGAGGCTAACCATATAGAGATGCGTGATTGCTATACAGGTTTCAAGTGGATAGCACGTGAAATACAACTTTCAGAAGGTAAGCAACAATATATTGGTGGCGGTGAAGAAAGTTA
>RRZU012981000.1_pt1 | contig 13961 bp, 13 predicted proteins | sample 2165561 | NCBI WGS metagenome assembly RRZU01 (sample SAMN10456909, study PRJNA506462) | wastewater metagenome | isolation source: wastewater sludge | place: USA: Moscow, Idaho
CTTCTACGACGAGATCTTCGCCTCGCTGCGCGTGCCGTACGCGCCGATCCGGTGGGCACAGGACGTCAGTGCCGAGCGCCCCGGCCAGATACCCAAGTCGGCGCGGGTGTTCTCGCTGATCGCCGCCTACCGGCAGCACGGGCACCTGATGGCCGACATCGACCCGCTTGAATACCGCCAGCGCTCGCACCCCGAACTCACGCTGGAGTACCACGGGCTGACCCTGTGGGATCTGGACCGCGAGTTTCCGGTCGGCAACTTCGGCGGCCACGACGGCGAGGTGATGCAGTTGCGCGACATCGTCAGCACCCTGCGCGGTTCGTACTGTCGCAGCATCGGCATCGAGTACATGCACATTCAGGACAACGAGCAGCGGGCCTGGATCCAGAAGCGGGTCGAGGTGCCGCACGCCCCCTGGCCGCGCGAGGAGCACCTGCGCATTCTCGACCGGCTCAACGAGGCCGAGATCTTCGAGACGTTCCTGCAGACCAAGTTCGTCGGCCAGAAACGCTTCAGCCTCGAGGGCGGTGAGTCCACCATCGTGCTGCTGGACGAGCTGTGTGACGCGGCCGCGAACGCCGAGCTGGACGAGGTCGTCATCGGCATGCCGCACCGGGGCCGGCTCAACGTGCTGGCCAACATCGTCGGCAAGAGCTACGGCCAGATCTTCAAGGAGTTCGAGGGCAGCGTCGACCCGCGGCACGCGCAGGGCACCGGCGACGTCAAGTACCACCTGGGTGCCGAGGGCCAGTTCACCGCGCTGTCGGGCAAGACGATCAAGACCTCGGTGGCCGCCAACCCCAGCCATCTCGAGGCGGTCGATCCGGTGGTCGAGGGCATCGCCCGGGCCAAGCAGGACCAGCTCACCGGGGCCGCGGGGTATCCGGTGCTGCCGATCCTGCTGCACGGCGACGCGTCGTTCGCGGGGCAGGGAGTGGTGTACGAGACGCTGCAGATGAGCCAGCTGCGTCCCTACAAGACCGGCGGCACCATTCACGTGGTGGTCAACAACCAGGTCGGGTTCACCACCTCGCCCTACGACTCGCGCACCTCGGTGTACTGCACCGACGTGGCCAAGGCCATTCAGTCGCCGATCTTCCACATCAACGGCGACGACCCCGAAGCCGTGGCCCGGATCGCGCAACTCGCCTTCGAGTACCGGCAGCGGTTCAACAAGGACGTCGTGCTCGACGTGGTCTGCTACCGCCGCCGCGGTCACAACGAGGGCGACGACCCGAGCTTCACCCAGCCGCGCATGTACGACCTGATCGAGGTCAAGCGCAGCGTCCGCAAGCTGTACACCGAGGCCCTGATCGGCCGCGGCGACATCAGCACCGAAGACGCCGAGGCCGTGTTGACCAGGTTCCGCGACGGCCTCGAGAGCGTGTTCAAGAAGGCCCGCGACGAGGCCGCCGAAGACGACTCGTACCGCAAGGTGCCCTACTACCCCCCGAAGCTGGGCAAGACCCAGGGCACCGCGATCTCGGCCGAAACGATGGCCAAGGTGGCCCGCGCCCACGTCACGTTCCCGGACGGCTTCACGGTGCACCCCAAGGTGCTGCCGCAGCTGCAGCGCCGCGCCGACGGCATCGCCAACGGACCGATCGACTGGGCCACCGGCGAACTGCTCGCTTTCGGTTCGCTGCTGCTGGAGGGCCGTCCGGTGCGCCTGGTCGGCCAGGACACCCGACGGGGCACTTTCGTGCAGCGGTTCGCCGCGGTGGTCGACCGTGACACCGCCGAGGGGTACGTGCCGCTCAATCACCTGTCCGACAACCAGGGCACGTTCCATGTGTACGACTCCCTGCTCAGCGAGTACGCCTCGATGGGCTTCGAGTACGGCTATTCGGTGGCGGCCCCGGACGCGCTGGTGTGCTGGGAGGCCCAGTTCGGTGACTTCGCCAACGGCGCACAGACCATCGCCGATGAGTTCATCGCCTCGGGCAACGCCAAATGGACCCAGAAGTCGGGCGTCGTACTGCTGCTGCCGCACGGGTATGAGGGGCAGGGGCCCGACCACTCGTCCATGCGTATCGAGCGCTGGCTGCAGCTGTGTCACGAGGGCGCGTTGGCGGTTTGCCAGCCGTCCTCCCCGGCGAGCTACTTTCACCTGCTGCGCACCCACGCCTACGTCAACTGGCACCGTCCGGTGGTGATCGCGACGCCCAAGTCGATGCTGCGCAACAAGATGGCGGTCTCGCAGCCGCGCGACTTCACCCATGGGCGCTGGGAGCCCGCGCAGGGCGACCCCACGATCAGCGATCCGGCCTCGGTGTCGCGCATCCTGATCTGCTCGGGCAAGCTGCGCTGGGATCTGGTCACCGCCCGGCACGAAGCCGGTCTGGACGATCGGGTGGCGATCCTGTCCCTGGAGCGGCTCTACCCGCTGCCGGCCAAGGAGCTGGCCGCCCAGCTGGCGCAGTACCCCAAGGACGCCGACATTCGCTACGTGCAGGACGAGCCCGAGAACCAGGGTGCCTGGTGGTTCGTCCAGCAGCACCTGCCCGAGGCGGTCGCAGCGTTCCTGCCCGGCTACCGGCTGGTGATGCGGCCGATCAGCCGCCCGGCGGCCTCTGCCCCGTCCGTCGGCTCGCTGAAGGTGCACAGGGCCCAACAGGAGGATCTGTTGGAGCGCGCGTTCGCCGACTGACGGCTGCACCGGCCGACATCGGCGGCACCGTGCACGGCGCCGGGGGCTGCGGCGCTACGCTACGCTCGACGAGGTCGTGAGCGGCCTCCGAAGCGATCAAGGAGATGTGCGGATGAGCTTGGATCTGGCTGTGCACGAGGCGTTTGTCACGCTGACCGGACGTGACCCGGACAGCATCTGGCGGGCACCCGGCCGGATCAACCTGATCGGTGAGCACACCGACTACAACGACGGTTTCGTGCTGCCGTTCGCGCTGCCGCAGGCCGCCTACCTGGCCGCCGCGCGCCGCGACGACGAGGTGATCCGGATCACCTCGGTCGACCTCGGTGAACAGTTCGAGGCCACCCTGGGCGAGCTGGCGCCGAACCAGGACGGCTGGCACAGCTACCTCGCCGGTGTGTTCTGGGTGCTGCGTGAGGCCGGTTACCCGATCGGTGGGGCCGATCTGGCACTGGCCTCGGACGTGCCGATCGGAGCCGGGTTGTCATCGTCCGCCGCCATCGAGTGCGTGCTCGTCGAGGCCCTGAACGACCTGTACGACCTGGGTATCGCGCCGATGGATCGGGCCAAGCTGGCCCGGCGCACCGAGAACGCCTACGTGGGTGCCCCGACCGGCCTGATGGACCAGGCCGCCTCCACGCTGTGCACCCAGGGCCACGCCCTGTTCCTGGACTGCCGCTCGCTCGAAGTGCAGCAGGTGCCGCTCGACCTGGCGGCGCACGGGCAGGCGATCCTGGTGATCGACACCCTGACCCGGCACAGCCATGCCGACGGCGAGTACGCCACCCGCCGGGCCGATTGCGAACAGGCGTCGGCGTTGTTGGGCGTGCCTGCGCTGCGCGACGTGCCGATCGAAGGGCTGGACGAGCGGTTGGCCACCTTGCCGGACGAGCGGCTGGTGCGCCGCGCGCGCCACGTGGTGACCGAGAATCAGCGGGTGCTGGACGCGTGCGCGGCCCTGCGCGCGGACGACCTGGCCCGGCTGGGCGAGCTGATGACCGCCTCACACGCCTCGATGCGGGACGACTACGAGATCACCGAGGCGTCGGTGGATCTGGCGGTCGAGGTGGCGCTCGCAGCGGGTGCGGCCGGGGCGCGGATGACCGGCGGAGGCTTCGGAGGCTGCGTGCTGGTGTTGGCCGGCCAGTCGCGGCTGGACGCGATCGGCGCCGCCGTCACTGCGGCGTTCGTCGAGTCCGGCCGAGCCACTCCCGCCACGTTCGTCGCCCGTCCGGCTGCGGGGGCTGGCCGGCTGACCTGACCTGCTGCAGCATGCGGGTGGTCCTCGGCAGCACCGCACCGACGACGGCGGCCAGGCACAGGGCCACCAGCAGCCACAGCCAGGGCTGTTCGAGCAGGTACTCCCCGAACCCGAAGCCGGCCATCAGCGCGAAGGCGACCAACGGGCCGCGCGCCCACATGCGCTGCTGCCACACGCCCACCGCCGAGGCGATCAGCAGCGCGCCGTAGCAGGCCAGCAGAAAGCCGATCTGCAGGCTGAACGCGCCATGCCCGCCGGCGGCGCTGATCACCGCGAACACCACGAAGACGACGCCGAGCATCGCCGCAGCGGTGACGGCGACGATGAGGCCCGGGGGGCGAGTGGTGCGCACGTCCCCACGGTAGCGGGACGGGCCGGGACGACAGGGGTTGGGCACGCCCGTGAACCCTCCACCGATGCGCGCACCGGTCCACGAGCGGCTCACAACCAGGTACCTCGGACGGGAATATGTCCAGAGATCCGTTCATTTACTGAAAGGCACCTTGTACATAGCCACTAGGCTTGCCAGGCTAGTCTCGTAGATTCGTGCGCTGCCCCAGTTGGTGGCGCGACGCCCAGAGAGGGCACATGACTTTTCCACAAGAAGGAGTTGGAAGCCGCATGGATTGGCGCCATCGCGCTGCCTGCCTCACCGAGGACCCGGAGCTGTTCTTTCCGGTCGGCAACACCGGACCCGCCCTGATGCAGATTCAGGAGGCCAAGAAGGTGTGCAAGCGTTGTGAGGTTCGTGAGGCATGCCTGCAGTGGGCCCTCGACGCGGGTCAGGATCACGGTGTCTGGGGTGGCCTGAGCGAAGACGAGCGACGGGCACTCAAGCGTCGCGCCGCCCGGTCGCGGGTGCGCGCCAGCTAGCGAACGCCCTCGGCCGGCAGACGGTTCACCCCAGCGGAATCGAGACCCGGGCCACCGTTCCCGGCCCCGATTCGTCCGAGGTCAGGGTGAACTCACCGCCCAGGTCGTCCACCAGCGTGGTGACGATCGAAAGGCCCAGGCTGTTGGTCGCGCCCAACTCGAAGTCGGGCGGCAGGGGTTCGCCCTCGTTGCTGACCTCGACCACCAGGCGCCCATCGGCCTGGACGGGCTTCACCCAGACCACGCCGCGATGCTCGCCCAGGCCGTGCTCGATCGCGTTCTGGCACAGCTCGGTGAGCACCAGCGACAAGCTGGTCGCCACGTCGGCCGGCACGTAGCCGAAGGTGCCCTCGCGGCGCAGCTGCACTGGATCACCCGTGGCGGCGACGTCCACCACCATGCGCAGCAGGCGGTCGGCCACATCGTCGAACTTCACCGAGGTGTCGAAGGCCTGGGACAGGATCTCGTGCACCACCGCGATCGCGCCGACCCGTTTCATCGCGTCGCTGAGAGCGCCCTTGGCCTCCGGCAGCGAGATGCGCCGGGCCTGCAACCGCAGCAGTGCGGCGACCGTCTGGAGGTTGTTCTTTACCCGGTGGTGGATCTCGCGGATCGTTGCGTCCTTGGTGACCAGTTGGCGCTCGCGGCTGCGCAGTTCGGTGGTGTCGCGGCACAGCACCAGTTGGCCCACCGCGCCCACATCGTCGTTGAGCCTGATGATGCGCATGCGCAGTTGCACCTCGGCGGTCTCGACCTCGACCTCTTGCTGGCCGTGGCCGCGCAGCACGTTCGGTAGTGACATCTCGACCGGCGCACGGTTGCGCAGCAGTGCCATCGTCACCTCGGCCAGGTTCTCGCCCTCGAGGTCGGCGGTGAGGCCCAGCCGGCGGTAGGCGCTGACCGCGTTGGGGCTGGCGTAGCTGACGATGCCGTCGCTGCCCACCCTGATCATGCCGTCACCGACCCGCGGCGACACCCAGGGCACCGACTTGTCCATGCCGGTCGGGTACTCGCAACGGTGCACCATGCCCGACAGCACCTCGGCTGCTTCGAGATAGGCGTCTTCGAGTGCTCCGGGGGCACGTACACCCATGCGGTTGGTGTGCGCCTCGACCACCCCGATCACGCGGTCCTGGCGCACCACCGGAATGGCGTGCACATCGACCGGAATGCCCGCGCTGAGCTGATTACCGCTGGTCAGCACGATCTCGTGCGACATGTAGGCCTCGGTGACCTGGTGCTCGTCGTCGTAGTGGATTCTCTCGCCGACGACGTCGTCCTCGAGTGCGGTGGGGCCGGTGGTCGGACGCACCTGTGCGCAGGCCCAGAAGACGTTGTCGTCGACGTCCGGCACCCACAGGATCAGGTCGGAGAAGGCCAGATCGGCCAGCAGATGCCACTCGGCGACCAGATGCTCCAGCCACGCGACGTCCCGATGGTCGAGGCTGGTGCGCGCGTCGATCACCTCGGCCATCGTCAGCATGCCCGCCACCCTATGGCAGAATGGACAACTGCGCCGACGGCGCCCCACAGACACGATGAAGGAGACCGACATGGGCAAGGGTGGACGCAAGCGTCGTTCCCGCAAGAAGAACAAGGCGAATCACGGCAAGCGTCCCAACGCCTGATCGCAACGCCGACAGCCCCCGCATCCTGTGGTGCGGGGGCTGTGGTGTGCTGCCGAAACCGCGAACGCCCGCCTAAGTATCTCTGGCCTGCGAAGCTTCGCAGGCCACGGATACCTAGGCGGGCGTTCGGTGTCGGCGGTCAGCCGGCCGGGGTCTGCCGCACGATCACCGTCATGGTGGTCACCTGGGTGACCCGCACCCGCAGGGCGTCCGGGGCCCGGGTGCCCGTGCAGCAGCGCTTCACCAACGAGCGAATGTGCTCTTCGACGCCGTAGGCGTCCAGGCAGGGTTCGCAGGCATCGAGGTGGGCGCGGATCGCGTCGGCGTCGGCGAGTTCGTGATCGAGAAACTCGTAGAGGCGTTCGAGGGCGACGGCGCAGTCGCGGTCAGTCATCGTCACGACCCCGGCGGTGCAACCCGTTCTCACGGGCGAAATCGGCCAGTGCGAGCCGCAACTGGTTGCGACCACGGTTGAGCCGCGACATCACGGTGCCGATCGGGGTGCCCATGATGTCGGCGATCTCCTTGTACGAGAACCCCTCGACATCGGCCAGGTAGACCGCGAGCCGAAAATCGGGTGACAGGGCGTTCATCGCGTCGGTCACCGCCGAGTCGGGCATGCGGTCGAGCGCGTCCATCTCGGCACTGCGCAGACCGTCCGAGCTGTGCTGCTCGGCGCGGGCCAACTGCCAGTCTTCGATCTGGTCGCCACCCGAGGTCTGTGGTTGGCGCTGCTTCTTGCGGTAGGTGTTGATGAAGCTGTTGGTGAGGATGCGGTACAGCCACGCCTTCAGGTTGGTGCCCGGGGTGAACTGGTGAAACGAGGCGAAGGCCTTTGCGTAGGTGTCTTGCACCAGGTCTTCGGCGTCACTGGGGTTGCGGGTCATGCGCAGTGCGGCGCCGTATAGTTGGTCGAGGTACACCAGGGCATCGCGCTCGAACCGGGCAGCCCGATCGGCATCGGTTTCGGTGGCGAGATCGACGCCGGCCCCGGTCTCTGCAGAGAGGGCCTCGTCGGCGGCAGGAAGAGTCATCGCGTACGAGCCTAGCCGCTCGGCATGGTTGATCGCGGGACGCTCAAGTACCGCGGCTCCGGCTGAGGTGCTCATCACGTGTCAGAGAACGCCTCGCGTCGGCCCGGCTATTCCCAGGCGACGCTCACTGCACAGCCAACGGCGCGATCAGCCCGGGCCCGTCATTGCCGACGGTACTGACCAGGCGCGAGACCGCGTACGCCTCGAGTTCGGTCGCCGGTGACTGCAGCAACTGCACCGCTCCTTCGACCAGTGCGGGATCGAGCCAGTCGTCCCAGCGCTCACGGGGCACGGTCATCGGCATGCGGTCGTGAATGTGGCCCACGGCGTCCGCGGCGGTGGTGGTGATGATCGTGCAGGTCGCCAGCCACTCCCCCACCGGGTTCTTCCAGAACTCGTACAGGCCGGCCATCGCGAGCAGCGAGCCGTCCGCCGGGTGAATGAAGAACGGCTGCTTCGGTGGGCGCCGGCCGGCCGGAACGGACGGATCCACCGCCTGCGCGTACCACTCGTAGTACCCGTCGGCCGGCAGCAGGCAACGCCGGGTCGCGAGCGCCTTGCGGAAGGCGGGCTTCTCGGCGACGGTCTCGAACCGGGCGTTGATCATGCGGGCGGCACCCTTGGCGTCCTTCGACCAGGACGGCACCAGTCCCCGGCGCAGTTCGACCAGCTTGCGGGTGACGGTGGACGGGTCGGTGCGCTCGGCCCGTTCGACCACCGCGATCACCGGGTCGGTGGGGGCGATGTTGTAGCGCGGCGGCGGTAACGGACCCGCCACCTCGTCGATCACGAAGATCTCTTCGAGCAACTCCGCGTCGGCCGAGGCCGCGTAGCGTCCGCACATAGGGGTGAGAGTAGCCGCGATTGGCTTGGCCAAACGCCCACCAGGCGCTAGACATAGAGCATGAGTCTGCTGCGTTTCGCCGCCCGCACCATGCTGGCCAGTTTCTTCGTCGTGAACGGCATCAAGGCCTTGCGTGACCCCGAGCCCTTGGTGTCGGCCACCGAGCCGATCGCGAACACCTTCCTGCCCCTGGCCGAGAAGACGCTGCCGCCCCAGGCCGCCGCGTACCTGCCCGAGGACGCCAAGGGCCTGGTCAAGGTCAGCGCCGTGGCGCAGATCCTCGGCGGGGTGAGCCTCGCCACCGGCCTCGGACGACGCCTGGGCGCCGCCGTGCTCGCGGTGTCCATGGTGCCCGAGCTGCTCGCCAGCAACCCGTTCGGCTCGTCCGACAAGAAGGGTGGCGACACCTTTCTGCGCGACGTCGCCCTGACCGGGGGCGTGCTGCTCGCCGCCGGCGACACCGAGGGCCAGCCCAACCTGGCCTATCGCGCCAAGACCCGGGCCGACGCCCTGGGCCGCGAGGCCGAGCACACCAAGGCCGCCGTGGTGCGGCAGGCGACGCGCACCAAGAAATCGCTGGAGCGTGAGGGCCGCAAGGCCGCCCGCAAGGCCAAGAAGGTTGCGAACCAGGCCACCAAGACGCTTGAAGGTGCGCTGAAGTGACCTCGGCGGCGGCCCTGGCGAGCGCCGGGCCGCTGTCGGCGACGATCGTCGTGCCCGGCTCGAAGTCGGCCACCGCCCGAGGCTACGTGCTGGCCGCCCTGGCGTCGGGCCCCAGCGTGCTCACCGGCGTGCTCGATTCACGCGACACCCGGCTGATGCGAGCCGCGCTGGCCGGGCTGGGCGTCGGCTTCACCGACCTCTCGGACGGCGTGGTGCAGGTCACTCCCCCGTCCCGATTCACCCCCGCCGCTGCGCAGGTGGGGCTGGCCGGCACGATCATGCGGTTCGTGCCCCCGATCGCCGCCCTCGCCGAAGGTGCCAGCCGGTTCGAGGGCGATGACGAGGCCGCCGCACGTCCGGTCTTTCCGCTGCTGGACGGGCTGGCCCAGGCCGGGGTGCGCGTCGAACACCCCCGGTCGCTGCCGTTCGTGGTGCACGGCACCGGAGTTGTGCCCGGCGGCGTCGTCACCATTGATGCGTCGGGCTCGAGCCAGTTCGTCTCGGGCCTGCTGCTCGCCGGCGCCCGGTTCGAGCAGGGACTCGACCTGCGGCACGAGGGCGGCACGCTGCCGTCCAGGCCGCACATCGACTTGACGCTCGCCATGCTGCGTGAGCGCGGGGTGCGCGTGACGAGCCCGTCCGAGAACCGGTGGGTGGTGAGCCCGGGCCCGATCGCGGCCGCCCACGACACCATCGAGCCCGACCTGATCAACGCCGCCACGTTCCTGGCGGCGCCGTTGATCGCCGGCGGCAGCGTGACCACCGCCTGGCCCACGCACACCGTGCAGGCCGCCGACGCGATCCTGCAGGTGATCGGTGCACTGGGCGGCGACGTGCGGCTGCACGACGGGCGGGTCACCGTCACGGGCACCGGACGCGTCGCCGCCGCCGATCTCGACCTGGCCCGCACCAGCGAACTCACCTGCATCGCCGCCGCCCTGCTCAGCCTGGCGGACGCTCCGGGCAGCATTCGCGGGGTGGGGCACGTCCGGGGTCACGAGACGGACCGGCTGGCCGCGCTGCAGGCCGAACTGAACGCCCTGGGCGGCCGGGTCGCCCAGACCGCGGACGGCCTGGCCATCGACCCCGCGCCGCTGGCTCCCGGCCTCTGGCACACCTATGCCGACCACCGCATGGCGCATGCCGGGGCCCTGCTGGGGCTGGCCGTGCCAGGCGTGGAGCTCGACGATCTCACCTGCACCACCAAGACCCTGCCCGACTTTTCCGGCCTGTGGCAGCGCATGCTGAGCCAGCGGTGAGGCGACGGTGAGCCAGCGGTTGCGGGGCGGCGTCAGCGACGACGACCACGCCGGTTTCGGACGCCCCGGGCGCGGCTCGCGCCCCCGCACCAAGGACCGTCCCGACTATTCCAAGGCCGCCGAGGCCGTGGTGGTGACGATCGATCGCGGGCGGTACCGCTGCCTGCACGACGAGGTGGCGCTGACCGCGACGAAGGCCCGGGTGCTGGGCCGCAAGGGTGTGATCGTCGGCGACCGGGTGCGTGTGGTGGGCGACCTGAGCGGCGCCGAGGGCACCCTGGCCCGCATCGTCGAGGTGCTGCCTCGGCGTACCGTGCTGCGCCGCACCGCCGATGACACCGACCCGTTCGAACGGCCGATCGTGGCCAATGCCGATCAGCTGGTGATCGTCACCGCGCTCGCCGATCCGCCGCCGCGGATGGGCATGATCGACCGCATTCTGGTCGCCGCCTACGACGCCGGCCTCGACCCGGTGCTGTGCCTGACCAAGCAGGACCTGGCCTCGGCCGACGAGCTGACCGCCGCCTACGCGCCGCTGGAGATTCCGATCGTCGCCGTGCAGCCCGGGGCCGACCTCAGTGCGGTGCGTGCGTTGCTGCGCGATCGCGTGAGCGTGTTCGTCGGCCACTCCGGGGTGGGCAAATCCACCCTGGTGAACGCGCTGATCCCCGGTGTGGAGCGGGCCATCGGCGAGGTCAACGAGGTCACCGGACGGGGCCGCCACACCTCCACCGCGGCGATCGCCCTCGAACTGCCCGAGCATGCCGGGTGGGTGATCGACACCCCCGGGGTGCGGTCGTTCGGGCTCAGCCATGTGACGCCGGCCTCGATCGTCGCGGCCTTTCCCGATCTCGCCGAGCTGACCGCCGGGTGCCCGCGCGGCTGCACCCACGCCTCGGGGGTGCCGGAGTGCGCCCTGGACGAGGCCGTGGCGCAGGGACGGCTGGCGCCCGAGCGGCTGGACTCGTTCCGCCGCATGGAGGGTGCGTGGCTGGAGCGTCCGGTCGGGGGCTGAGCCGCGAGTCCGAGCGGGGCGCGGCACGGGTACGTCCCCACTGCCGGCGCGGGCAACCGATAGGTTGAGAGGCATGCCCGAGCAGAGCTACCTCGACGACCTACGGCTGGCCCACATGATGGCCGACAACGCCGATTCGCTGACCATGAGCAGGTTCAAGGCCCTCGACCTCAAGGTGGACGCCAAACCCGACCTGACCCCGGTGAGCGACGCCGATGTGGCGGTCGAGGACGCGATCCGGCGCACGCTGAAGACGGCCCGTCCGCGGGATGCGGTGCACGGTGAGGAGCGCGAGGACACCGGTTGGGGTCCGCGTCGCTGGGTGATCGACCCGATCGACGGCACGGCCAACTTCGTCCGCGGAGTACCGGTGTGGGCCACGCTGATCGGGTTGATGGTCGAGGGCCGGGTGGTGGTCGGTGTGGTGTCGGCGCCCGCCCTGGGACGACGCTGGTGGGCCAGCGCCGGCGGGGGTGCGTTCACCGGCAAGACGCTGCTGCAGGGCAACCCCTGCCGGGTGTCCGAGGTCGGTTCGATCGATGATTCCTCCCTGTCGTACTCGTCGGTGCACGGTTGGGTGGACAGCGGGCGCGGCCAACAGTTCGTCGACCTGATGCGCGGCTGCTGGCGCACCCGGGCCTACGGGGACTTCTGGAGCTACATGCTGGTCGCCGAGGGATCCGTCGACATCGCCACCGAGCCGGAGCTGGCGTTGCACGACATGGCGGCGCTCGACGTGATCGTGCGCGAGGCGGGGGGTCGATTCACCAATCTGGACGGCGCGGACGGGGTGGACGGCCCGGGTGCGATCGCGACCAACGGGCTACTGCACGACGCGGTGGTCGAGCAGTTGGCCGACTAGCAGGCTGTCTTGGCGGGCCCGCCGGTTGCGGAGGCCGGCCTGGCTGGTTGCGGGGACGGTTCTCTAGCCGCCATTCGGCGCGTAATGGAACTGACACCATTTGCGCCACAGGGGCCCCCTTCTCGCACCGTCTGGGCGTACCGATCAGGTCCGGATTCGCGGGATGGCCGCGAGCAGTGCCTTGGTGTAGTCGGCCACGGGGTGGGAGAAAACCTGCTCGGCGGCGCCCTGTTCGACGATGCGTCCCTCGCGCATCACGATCAGCGCGTTGCACAGGTGCCGGACCACGGCGAGGTCGTGGCTGACGAAGATCAGCGTCAGTCCCCTGGCGGCGACGAGATCCGACAGCAGGTTCAGCACCTGGGCCCGCACGCTGACGTCCAGCGCCGAGACCGGTTCGTCGGCGATCAGCACCGCGGGGTCGGGGGCCAGCGCCCGCGCGATCGCGATGCGCTGCCGCTGGCCGCCGGAGAACTCGTGCGGGTAGCGTCCCGCCGCATCGGGGGGCAGATCGACCGCACGCAGCACGTCGTCCAGTCGCTGCCGGGTCTCTTCGGCGCTCAGCGCGGCACGCAGATGCACCGAGCGAAGCGGCTCGGTGATGATCGAGGCCACCGTCATGCGTGGGTTGAGGGACGATCGGGGGTCCTGGAACACCGGCTGCACCGAGGTGCGCAGAAAGCCCAGCTGGGGCTCGCGCAGGTCACCGATGCTGCGCCCCTCGAAGCTGATCTCACCCGAGGTCGGACGATCCAGCGCAGCCATCAACCGGATCAGCGTCGACTTGCCCGAGCCCGACTCACCGACGATGCCCAGCCGCTGGCCGCGCTGCACGTCGAGGCTGACCCCATCCAGTGCCCGGACGCGTCCGCCACGCCCGAAGGTGCGGACCAGGTCGGTCACCCGGTACAGCGGCCCCGCGGCCCCCTCGTCCGTGGGACGGGCGGACGCCCCACCCGTGCTCATCGCGGCTCCTGACGTGGATAGAAGTCCTCGACCACCGGCAGCCGCTGCCCGGGAGGCACCTCGTCGATGCGTGCCGTCGCCACCAGCCCGCGGGTGTAGGGATGCTCCGGGCTGGTGAACAGCCGCGAGACCGGGCCGGCCTCGACGATGCGTCCATCGAGCATCACCAGCACGTCGCTGCACACCTGCGACACCACCGCCAGGTCGTGGCTGATGAACAGGCAGGCGGCGCCCTCGACGCTCAGCACCTCGTCCAGCAGCCGCAGCACCCGCGCCTGGACGGTGACGTCCAGGGCCGTGGTGGGTTCGTCGCAGATCACCAGGTCGGGTGAGTTGATCAGCGCCATCGCGAGCAGGCAGCGCTGACGCTGGCCCCCCGAGAGCTGGTGCGGGTAGCTCTGCGCCACCCGCTCCGCGTCGGTCAAGCCGACCCGGGCCAGCATGTCGATCACCTGGGCACGGACGGACTCACCCCGGCGCCAGGCGTGCAGCAGCAGCACCTCGGCCACCTGCCGTCCGACCCGCATGGTGGGGTCGAGTGCCGTCATCGGCTCTTGAAAGACCATTGACATCGCATCGCCGCGCAGCCGGGCCACGGCCGCATCGGGCAACCCGACCAGCTCGCGTCCGGCCAGCTGTACCGAGCCGCTGACCGCGGCCGTTTCCGGCAACAGCCCCATCAACGCCAAGGCGGTGACGGTCTTGCCCGAACCCGACTCGCCGATGATGCCCAACCGCTGGCCCGGCCCGAGGTCGAACGAGATCGCGTCGACTGCGGTGCGACGCCGCCGGCCGAACCGCACGGTAAGGTCGCGCACCTGCAACAGGCTCATCGCACCTCCCGCAACCGTGGGTCGAGCAGATCGCGCAGCCCGTCGCCGAGCAGGTTGAACCCGAGCACCGCCA
>RRZU013531376.1_pt1 | contig 13960 bp, 4 predicted proteins | sample 2165561 | NCBI WGS metagenome assembly RRZU01 (sample SAMN10456909, study PRJNA506462) | wastewater metagenome | isolation source: wastewater sludge | place: USA: Moscow, Idaho
CCGCCGGCTACGTCTACCAAAATCGGCAGGGACTGAGGCTCCTGTGCGACTGGCTGGATGCGCCGATACGGTACACACGGGTGAAGTTCGAGTGCGACGACGATGCCGTGGCGCCGACGGGGTTGGACGACATCGTCGCGGAGCGAACTGATGGACTGGTCGACGTAGAGCAAGTCAAATACACGCCCAATCCGGCCGTGCACGAGCTGAGTTGGGCGTGGATGCTCGAGAGGGCTGGCACGACAGCAAAGTCGAGATCGATGCTGCGCAAGTGGTTTGACGCTTTTGATGCGCTGGACCCAGCTCGCGTCGGGGCGGTTTCGCTGCGTACCAATCGTCGGCCGGATGCCGAAGTAGAGGCGTGCCTGGTCGGGGGCAAGATCGACTTCGCCAAGATCCCTGAGCCGCGCCGCTCGGCAGTGGCTGCTGAGCTCGGCGATGAGAAGAAGTGCCAGATCTTCTTCGGTCAGCTGCAGATTGTTCACAGCGACAAGGGCTTCGAGTCGCTGGAGCACGAGGTCGATGCACGGCTGCGCCTGCACGGCACGCCCGAGGGCATTGCGAACCTTAAGAACGTCGCGCTGAATTGGGCAATTCGAAAGCATTTTCCGCCGCCGGACGGTTGGATTTCCCTGGAGCAGGTCCGCACCATCCTTCGGGCGGCGCCGCCGGCGCCCCTGCCGGAGGATTTTTTCGTGCCGCTTGGCTACGAGGTGCCCGACGAGACGTTCCACCGCGAGTTCGTGCGCGACGTCGTCGCTGGTGCCGGGAAGGCTCTGGTGCTCACCGGCCCGCCTGGCCGAGGCAAGAGCACCTACTTGAGCGCGCTGTGTGATGAGCTTGCCGATCTGGGCATTCCAACCGTTCGGCATCATTACTTCCTCTCGACCACCGAGCGCGGGCGTGACCGCGTCCAAAGCTACGTGGTGGAGCAGTCCATCGAAGCTCAGGTCAATAGCTCCCACCCTGACGTTCAGGCGCCAGGTGGTGACCTGCGCGGGCTCCTCGAAGCTTGCGCGGCCCACTACAAGGAACGAGGCAAGCCGTTCGTGCTGGTGCTGGACGGGCTGGACCACGTCTGGCGCATCAACGCCGGCGACAAGCGACCGCTGGACGATGTGTTCTCTCAGGTGCTGCCTTGCCCGGACAACATGGTCCTGCTGGTGGGCACGCAGCCGGTTGACGACGCCCAACTGCCCAGGGACCTGCTGGCGGTGGCGCCCAAGGCAGACTGGCGAGCGTTGCCCGCAATGTCCGAAAACGCAGTCCTGTCGTATCTGCGCAGGGCGGTCGAGGAGGGCCGGCTTTCCACGCGATTCGACGACGTGAACCAGGCGGAGCGCGAGCTGCAAGAGGCGGCAACTGCGCTGCGCCGGAAGACCAACGGTCATCCCCTGCACGTCATCTATGCGACGGCAGAGCTTGAACACGCGGGCCGCGACCTGGGCAGTTGGGATATCGAGCAGCTGCGGGGGGACATGACCAAGGAGGCGAAGTTCTACTACGCATCGCTTTGGGAAGAGCTGTCGCCAAGTCTCAAGGATGCGCTGCGCCTGGTCTGCGCGTTCCCATTCTTTTGGCCAAGGGGCGCCTTTGCGGAGATCGCTGAGAGGCTCGGCACCGCGCTGCCCGAGGTCGCCAAGGTGGAGCACCTGTTGCACTCATCGGCCGCCGGCTTGAAGGTCTTCCACGCGAGCCTGGCGGTTTTTGTGCGGTCCACGGCTGGCTACGACGAACGCATCAAGGAGTTGATACCGGTGGTGGCGAGCTGGCTGGAAGCTTCCGCGCCACCGTCGTTGCGCGTGAACTGGCTCTGGTCCGTCCAGGCAAAACTTGGTAAACCCAAGAACCTGATCGCCGGCTTGACCCGCGACTGGATCATGCTCCGTCTTGAGGAAGGCTACCCAGAGTCGCTCTTCGACACGTTGCTCTCAGAGGCGCTCGTCGCTGCGCTGGACACCAACGAGTTTGCCGAGGCTTATCGCCTTGAGCTTCTCAGGTCGCGGATGGTCCGTGGAAGTGAATTTCAAATGCAAGGCGACGACATGGCGCGACTGGTGTCGTTCACGCTGAGGCTGACGAGGGATGAAGGTGTTGTCAAAGAGGCCGTGGCCTCGCGACACGAGACGGACATCTTGCGCGTGACTGCGCTCGGCTTGGCCTTGCAAGCCCGAGGGCAGAAAGTGCTGGCGGAGACCTGCGGTGATGAGGCCTTGCGCCGTTACAGGGGCCTGAGCCGGTTTTCCAGTCGATATTCATCCAGCACGGGATCTGACGAGTTCGAGTTCTTGGTCGACGCTTTTGCCCGTCTTGGTGCCATTGGTGCCACGCCGGAGAATTTTGCACAGCTGGTGCGTGAGAACGGCCCCGTTGCTTGGCTGCCTAGAGCGCGGATGTTGGCTGAGGAGGGCAATCTGGACGACTTGATGGCGGCGACCCTTCCGCTGCCGCCTGATTCCGACAAGAACGTCATAAGCGACGTCTGCGCCCGCGCGGCGGCCACGGCTGGAGTGAGCATCGTCGACCACCCTGACTTCAGCAAACTGGCACGCACCCCCTTCATAGCGGCCTTAGAGGCTGCCTGCAAGCGGGTGTCGAAGCCCTTGAGCGAACCCATTCCGATCGAGTGGCTCAAGGGCGACTGCTACGAGCGCAAGCATGATCTGCAAGAGCTCATGCACCACTGGTTCTTCAGTGGCGTGCACCTAAGCCTGTGTATGGCCGCCGAAGGGCAGACTGCGTTCGAGTTCGTGCGGGCGCCCAGCTACGACGAAAGGAAGAACATCAGTAACTTCCTTGATGCACTCTCGGCGATTGCGGTTCAGATGGGGCAACGCTGGTGGCGCGGTGAGTTCGTGGACTTCCATAACCTGTTCGAGCTCCTCGAGCCGGTGGAGCCCAGGCGGTTTAGGCAGGGATACCAGGAGACTGCGGCTCTCGAAGACTTCCAGGCTGGGCTGCACCGCATAGCCTGCGACATTCGGCTGGGCAGCTGCCTGCTCGCTAACAGTGACGACGTGGCCCTCACCGAGGCGACGGTGGCCGCCGCGGGCGCCTGCGAGTGGTTTGACAGTGCATCCTTTCGCGCCCAGTACGCGGCCGGGCGGCTGACCCGCATGACCGATAAGGCCGCAGATGCGTTCATCAAGTCCGAGCGGGTGACGCTCGACGCCGAAATTCTGCGGGAGACCAGCGTCCATTTGCAGACACCCCTGCAGCTCTGCGGCATCGCGTTGGCGCACGGGCTGGAGGCCAGCGCTCGGGAGCTTTGCAAGCAAACCTGGGAACTGACCACCGGCTATGGGCACCGCAAGGACCCTACGTTGAACAACACGGTGGATGCGATCGACTTCCTGGCGGAGGTCGCTCCGGACGACGCACTGCGGCTACTCAGCCTGATTTCGTCTCAGATCCAGCACGTGCTGGACTTCACTGACGGGAAGGGCACCAGGCACGTGCTGGCAGCCGCGGATCGCCTGCTGGCGAAGTTGTGCCCGGCCGCCCTGGTCATCAAGTACGAGGAGCACACGGACCGCGGTGATTGGTCGCATGCCGAAGACAGCCTGCGGGCGTACGTGCAACAGGGCGTGAAGGACGGGTGGCCGCTGGATGCACTCTTGCGCACCGGCGTGCACCCGGAAATTCAAGATGTGCTGATTCGCTTGGAACATGAGGGAGTCAAAGGTGCAGCTGAACGGCTGCGCGTGCTGAATGGGCACGCCGGTTGGGACCTCGGCGTGCTTCAGCGCACTGACCCACCGAGCAGTGATAGAGATAGCAAGCCATACACCGGTGATGTCACTGTGTTCACACCGGAGCAACTCGACGACTTGTTGGCAAGCCTTGCAACCGCTAGCTACGACGAGAAGAAGCGCCTGCTTCGGGCCTGGTACGAGCACTGGGACAAGGCCGGCGAAGGCAAGCGACTTCTTGCGGCGCTCGACGGGTTGCTGCAGTCAGACGAGGGACGCCACAAGGGCATCCTTGATCTGTCCGACCTCGCTTTCGAGACGCGGCGCAAGTTGAGCGGCCCGAAAGCGGCTTGGAAATATCTGACCCAGGCGCAGATCCGGAACGGCGCGTGGATGGGCTTTGCCGAAACCGAAGAGAAGGTCTGCAAGCGGCTGGATATGGTCGCGAAGTACTTCCCAAATCGGTGCGATGAGTTCGTGGCTGCAACGACCTACGCGATGTTTGGCGAACCAGAGCCGCCGCGGGTGGCGCCGACGGACCTGATGGTGTATTTCTATGCGCGGCAGAAGCGCATTGCAGAAGCCGTGCAATTTGCGGAGACGATGGTCAACTGCGTGCTTGAGGACACCCGAACGCTTCCGCTGCAGCGCCCTCGTTGGGCGGCGGAACTGGATGCTACGAGGACGGTCAAGTGATGGACGATCTACGCATCCTGATCGCCCGGCTCGGTTGGCCGGCGGCGCCCGCGAGGTGGTGGGCCATGCAGGAGCTCGCAGCTCGGTTGGGTGACCCGGCGTCGAAGGTGGCGACGGAGGGTGCGCTCCTTAAGTTCCTGGGCTCGCGCAAGCTCGAGGCCGAGGTGGTGGAGGCAGTTTGCGTCTTCTGGATCGCATCGCAGGCTTACGGCTACAGGGCTGATCCCAGGTTGGCGGGGAGCATTCCAAAGCCGTCCATCCTTTCCGACCTGTTGCTGGAGAGCCTTGGTCTGGGGCCAAAGGCGCCTCCTACAGGGCTGGAGGAGGTGCCCGAGGACTTCGAGGTGCCGCAGGACTTCAACGGTGTGCAAGGTGCGGACATACCTCGCATCTTCCGCACCTCGATGGCGGACATTGAGCGCCTCACAGGGCTTCCGTTCGTGCGTCAGATGTCCTTTGAGTGGGCGAACAACCGAGCGGCTTATCCGCACGCCCCGTACCAAGGTGAACCCTGGTATTTCTCGCGGCCTTTGGGCGATGGCTTCGTGCAGAACCTCTCAGCACGGGCGGCTGTGAGGATGATTTCTGCCTATCTACGCACGCTGTCGGTTGCGGAACAGTTTTGGGGCATGCCTCCGGATCAGGCGGAGGACAGCGCTGAGTTGGCCTTCCCCGTGCACCCGACGCTTGCATTCCTTAGGCCTATTCGGCCGTCGTGGGCTCCAAGTCAATCAGACTTTGATGGAGACGAAAAAGCCGTTTCAGCAGCTATACACGGGCTCGTCGAGCGGGTCAAAGCGGCGCGTCCTGGTGACGAGTTGATTGCCTTCGCTTCGCCTGTCGTCATGTCGATGGAGCGATGTGTAGAGGTCTCCGTCGTCCGCTGGGCACAGGCGCCATGCGGCAGCATTTCCGATGCAGACCTGGCTGAGCATTTGAAGTCGGAGTGGAGGAGCGGTCGGATGCTCGCAAGCGGGGCTCCAGAGCCTTTGAGCGTCACAACCACCGTGGTCTGCCCCAATCCTCACGAACTGGTGGATGAGAAGAGCAGGACCTGGCCATTGGCGAAACCGTTGGGCTTGGATCGCCTTGGGTACCTCCAGCGCGACATGTATCCGGGACGGCTCTTCCTGCCTACGATGCCCGGTCACAGGCATCTTGAGGTCAGTCCTCGCGACGGGCACGTTGAGATCAAGTCAGGTAGCGACGTCGTCGCAGACCTTTGCTACTGGAATGCGGGATGGGGGCCTGTTCGTCCAATGCAATTCGATGGAAATTGCGGTACGGCCCTGGTATCCAAGGGCGCCACCTACCGCACGCCGTCGGGCGCGCCGGTCTCTGAGGTGCGGTCGTTTTACTTCTGGCGCGTGCGGACGCTTCACCGGAAGAGCACCTTCGACCGCTTTGACGAGACGTTGACCTTTGGCGTCGAATTTGTGTGACGCTACTGCCTAAAGCGCTTCGTCGCCATCCTCAGCGTCGACGTCTTCCGCACCGTCCCCAAGCTCAGCCATCCTCCTGAGCGTTTTCCCCATATCGGTGGCAGCCATCTGATAGGCCATGTTTGCGTTCAGACGGATCATCTCGTCAACGCTGAGCATGTCGATTCGGCCGTTGGGCAAAAGGCGGACGTTTATCCACCCCTCCATGCCTTGGGGGTGAAGCTTTCCGGACTCGAGATGCTCGTGCACGAGGTTTATGCGCTCTTCGAACTCGATTCTTGTCATGGGTGTCTGCATGGTCGTGAGTTTTGGAAGCATCGTCATTTGTCCTTGTGAAGGACGGCTCGCACCGTTCCATTGATCCGTAGCACCCATTGCATTCGCCAGCCAGGAGGGAGCACGAGCGCCTCGCGACGGATGGCGAGCATGGATACCTCGTGACGCCTACTGCTGGCCCACGATCTGACGGTGCTGCCGTCTCTCCAGTGGTGCCTGACCGTTGATGAGCTTGGCGCCTGCAGGAACTGGATGAAGCGCGGGCTCGCTATCGCTGGTGTAAGGGCGCCAAAGTGAGCGAGGCCTGGTTTGACGCGGCTGCAGACCGTGAGCTGTTCACCTAGCGCGGGCCTCGGAAGCTCTGTTGGCTTGAATACACCTAGCTGACCATGTTGAGTTGTCACCTGTCCGGTCGGAAGCAGATGTGATGTGAGGTCCACCTTGATAGGCTTAAATCCACGTTCTAGGTAACACTGCAGGTCCAAGAATACGAGGTCTCCGCTCGATGGCACATAACTCGGTTCCTTGCCGGACTCAATCGCGGCAACCAAGCTTGAGATGAGCTGCCTGCCATCGGGAGGCTCGATCAACGATTCAGGGTTGTAGATTCGAAGCGCGGCTTCAATCTTCCCAATCTGTTCGATGGTCGCGGGCGCGAAGAGCGCGACATTCAGTGCAAAACGAACCCTCGCGGCCCATCGGTCGGGAACAACGTCCGGCTCTTGGTATCTCTTAGCTGCAAGCGCTTCGAGTTGTTGAGCATCGGCAAGTGAGTGTTTGCCACACAGGGTTCTGAGGATCGAAGCGGCACGCGAGAAAACGCCCTCGTCCAATAGCCCGGCCGCGTGTAGCTCGCGGAGTGCACCGTTAAGCGTCGAGGGCACCTGGTTTGGTTGCAGAGGCTCTTCGGTGGCGTTGCTTTGAGTCGGGGGCACGATGCGCTTTGCACGAAGTAGGCTGGCAGCTTCGGTTGCCGAGGCAACACCTTTCGATGCCGCGCGATCCGCAATGCGAAGAAGCGTTGCGTAGCGGCCTGAATGGGAGCAGGTTTGCGACACCCGCTCGACGCCGATGAAGGGAACGATGCGTTCCCACAGAGCCTGAGGGCTCTCACGCGAAAGAATGTCCAGCGAGGCCGCAGCGATATCCGCGCGATTCCCCATCTCCATCGAGAACGCGAGGGGTGCCAACCTCGGCATCCATTTGTCGTCGCTTCGAAGAAGCCAGAGCACCATCGCCGCCGCTGAGTCCCGACGCTCCCAACTGGGGTGGTCGAGCGCCCACAGCAATAGGTCTAAAAGGGCGTCGGATGCCTCGGCCGACTCCATGGAGCCGATGTACTCAAAATTCTCCAGCGGTGCGTCCCCGATCAGCTCACGAACATGGTCGGTCGCCACAGAAAGCAACTGCGCCCGCTGGTTGGAATCAAGCTTCGGCCCGATCAGACCGATGAGCTGGTAGGCAACGCTCCAGCTCTGACTGTGTTGCTCGCGAAGTGCAAGCGGTCCATAAAGTCGGGCCAGTTCGTCAGCCGAAGCCACGTTCTCGGAGATGACAAGGTCGGCCATCCTGGCCGGATGCCCGTGCGACCAGATCGACCAGCCGCCGTCCTGCACCGCTCGCAGGGCCAAGACTGCCTGCTCGATGGCGGCGGAGATGTTCTTTCGCTTAACGTGCTTGCGAGCCGATTCCAGGGCCTCTTCGGCCTTGCGCACGGATGCGTTCGTTCCAAAGGTACCGGGCAATACATGCTGGTCCTCAGCGCTTTCCTCCTCTTTCTCCTTCTTGGCAGCATCCTTGGTAGCGTCCGGATCTTCCGAGGCCTCAGACTTTGCTGAACCGGTTGTGCTTAACTTGTCGCTCATCCCGAAGCGTCGCCCCAGACCTTCAAGCGCCCTCGGACTGAAGAAGTCCCGGTATTGGTCAAGCAGTGCATAGAAGTGACCAAGCAACGAGTCCGGCAGCGCATCCGAAAGGTGCCGGAGCAGCATCCAGGCTCGCTCCGGGTTCATGGCTTGTGCGATACGGTCGATTCGCTGAATCGTCCAGGCCAAGTCGGTTGGGTTCCCTGACACCTCTTGGATGAGCGCTGCATACGCTGGCCCCCAATCTCTGAGGTGACGTTCGTCGCCATGCTGATAAACCTCAAGTAGCGCCCATCGCACTCGCCAGTCGGCTTTGCTACCTGTGTGCTTAAGAAGCTCGTTCAGCGAGGCCTGCTCTTCCAGCTGGCCGCCTGGATAACGCATCCCGACGAGGGGGGCAACGCGGTCAAGATCGCCGTCTGAAGCTTGGGCCCGCATCTCATCGAGCGTTCCGGATGCTTGGTGCTGAAAGTAGCGAACCGCCTGCGAATACAGCCCGCGCCGGCTCAGCTCCCCAATGAAAGTGCCTTTGTCGGCGCGGACGTACCGCTGGAAGGTCATTTCACCGCTGGCACGCTCCAAGAGCGCGGCAATCTGTGCGAGAGAAGTTGAAGCGACTTCGGCGTCGAACGGGAGAGCCTCGAGCACGCGAGACATCACCGAGAACTGATCTTCCTTGTACCAGCTCGGGCCCATCGAAACGGCGAGGACTGATTCGTACGTGCGGAGTGCTTCATCTGGGGAGCCTATCCGGGTGAGCAGCGGCACCATGGATAGCAGTTCAGGGACAAGCTCATGCCGGTTTTGCACGTTGTCCCTGACGTAGTTCCTCCAGCGTAGCAGCAGCTCAAAGACTCGGTCCTCTAAGTCGCCTGAGACGCCCGCATTAACAAGAATCATCATCACGGATTGCAGCGAGCGGCGGAACCCTTCGTTATACAAACCGAGTTGGTCCTCGAACGCCTGCTCGATGACGCCGACGAGGTCGCCGATCTCGCCTGGCAGACAATCCAGGCAGACGTCGGTCAGGCATCCGTAAAGGATCGGTACGATGTTCTCAGGGACGAAGTAGGCAACTGGCCACTGAACGCGCGATGCAAGCTGAAGCTTGAAGCACGGCAGCACCTCTTCGGTCAGGTAAGCCTTGGCGGTGGCGAGTCCTTGTTGGTCGTTTGAGGCATAGGCACGGCGGGCTTTTGCATCCAGCCATACGACGCTTCTGGCCAAGGTATCGAGGCGCTCCTCCCACTCGTGGGGCTCTAAGGGGGCGGGCGAAGGAATGACCTGATTTCGATTCAGGAAATAGGCGGCTCTCAGGTGCGAGTAGCCCTCTATGAAGGCCCAGCTGTCAGCAAGCGACTTGTTCTCCGTGTACAGAGGTAGCGCACCGGCTTCCCACTCCAGACCTTTGGCGTAGCGCTCCACCAACGTGGGGCTGGCGCAAGCCTCGATCAGAAGGTCAACAATTCCAAATTCCTTCTCCTCGGGCGTAAGGGTGTCATCGACCTTGCCGCTGATGTCTTCAAGCAACATGCCCAGCTTGTCCTTGGGAAGTCGGGCGTCGTAGTGGCGCGCGTGAATGTGCGCGTGCCTAAGAATGGATAGGAGGGAGAGGGCTTGGTACTTGTCGGGCGTCCCGGGTGGTATCGGGATCAGTGCCAAGGGCTTGTAAGCATGGGCTACACAGACTGCCGTACCAAGCATGTTGCCGATCAAGTCGGTCAGGAGACGCTGTCCATTCTCCCGAGAAATGTTGTTCCTCGGGTCACTGACAAGACGCACAAGGTGCTCAAGAAAATCCTCTCTTGAGGTTTCAGCGCCCGCGTGGTCAGCCAATGCGTAGCCTTGGAGCCGAATCGACGCAGCGTCGAAGTACTCATTCAGCTTGACTCTGTCTCGCGTGAGGGTCGAGTGCAGCAGCGTATCCACTATGCGCAGCACCCTGACACCTTCCCCAGGATGCCCCGCTTCAATGAGTCGTCTAACGATAGAAAACGCTTCTCCAGGATCGACTATGAGCTGGCCATGTCTGAGGATATGACGGAGTGCCTGCTCAGTCTTACCCAACGCAATGAGGGCCTCCGCAGCCAAGCTGGCAGACTGCGCGAACAAAGTGTCGTAGCGGAACTTGAGCCTTTGCGACAGCAGCAGCAGACGGACGATCTCCGTAGCTGTCCCTACCTGAATGGCGGCATTCAGCGAGTCCTCTATGTCTCCAAGGAGCACATCCGGCTCAGCGCCGAGAAGAACGCATCGGTCGACCCAGCGCTGCTGACACTCCGCGATTGCCGTCAGCTTCTTCTCCGTGCGGCTGAGCAGTCCATGGAAGACCCGATTGAGTTCTCCGTATTCTCCGCTGCCTGGCTGCACGCAGTAGTCTGACAGTCGACCTTGGATCCAATCGCTCTGGGTTGAAGTCTTATGGACGACGAAATCGGAGAACGACGAGTGATAGACCTCCGTCGTGCTCGGCCCCGACAGTAAGTGACGGATGCGGGTGATCGTGGGGACGAAGACTGCCGACTCTGACGCGGTGAGCATCCCCATCAAGTCGCTCGTCGGGATCCCCCATCGAAGTCGAGCGATGATGCCCAGCAGGTTGATTGCGTCGGCATCAACAAGCAGCCCGGACCAGATCCTCTCGTAGTAGTCCTCAATCGACCCGCTGAAGGGCGGCAACGCCTCCAGGTCGTTCACGTCGGCTCCGCCGTTCACGAGATCGACGAGATACCGAAGGTACAGCGGATGACCCCTCGCGCGTTCGCACAGGGCAGAGACTAGGCTAGGCGTGGCTTTGTCATCATCAAGCGAGCGCGCGCACAGCCGGTACTGGATGTCATCTTCCAGCGCCGGAAGCGTCATCCTCTCGGCCCCTTGAAGTAGCGGTCCAAGGCGATTCGCTATCCCGTCCAGACCCGCGCCTACCACCACGACCTTCAGTCCTTTTGGGATGGTTGTGGGAAGAAGGCCAACAAATCGCTCGAGGGTGTCGCCTCCAAGTGCAGCCACCTCGTTGACACCGTCGATGAACAAGAAGCCGACCCGCCCCCTGGCTGCGCAGCGACTCGCCAGGTCGCCCAGAGCCTGGTGAGTCGCCTGAATCAGTTGCGCATACGTGCGTTCCATCAATCGAGCCGGTTTGCCCGTTGCTCGAGTTGATACGAGGGTTGTCAGCCAGTCGACGAATACTTCCGGCTGCGCCTGAAGTGACGGGGTGAAGCCGTGGCTTCGCTCGGTGAAGCCATAGACCCCAAGTGTCTCGACGGCTTCAGAATTTGGACTGAAGCCGCGGCAATAGGTGGACTTACCGATCCCGTGCGCACCATCCAGGAAAAGATAACCACCTGAGACCTGGATTAAGGTGGATTCGAAGACCTCGTCAAACGCCGGGCGCGATGCGAAGGGCGACGCGCCGTCCTCAACCGCCTCCTCTTCGGGGAGCAGGTTGTTTTCGGCTAGGAAGCCGCGCATGGACTCCATGCTGACTGCGCCGAGTGAGTTGTCGACGCTGACGCGCAGCATCCCCTGGCAGCCATATGCGGTGATGAGGGCGGCGCCGGACAATCCTCGGTAGTCGGTTAGAGCCGTTTCAGGGCTGACTGTAAGGTCTAGGTCCACGCCGTTGGCCAACTCGGTCAACGATTGCTGAACCGTTCCCGAGAACACACCGCCGATCAGCAGCTTGGCGACCGGAAATCCGAACGCCTGCCATCGTTCGCCAGGGCGTACGACTTCGGCGTGCACGGGAATGGGCGTTAGCTCTGAGGCATCGGCAAGGCGCAGCAGGCAAACATCCAACTGTTCCTCAAAGGCGTCAACGATCGCCGAAATTTTCGACGCTGATGGCCCGACACCGAAGCTCACCTCGATGACCGTTCCTTCGGCGGCCTCGTCGCCAAGACAATGATAGGCCGTCAGAACGTGGTTCGCCGATACGAGCCAGCCGGTGCCGATTTCACCGAGGCCTAGTACTTGGCACGTCGCGAGCTTCACTTCCTCTTCTGTCATTCTTCTCTTCCTAAACCTGAATCCAATCGTTCTGCGTGATGCGCACGTTGAACCTCGCCCCTGACCTCGATACGTGCGCTTTCAGGCGAGTGGAAGCTGGTGTCTCGTAGTTGAAGTAGATAATTCGTTCAAACGCAGCCGGCCTATCGACTATCTCTGCCAGAACCTCAAAGTCCGGGTGGTCGTGTCCTGACCCATTGGTCGAGATCAAGAAAAGCGGAGCGTCGATGAGCGATAGGAGGTCTACGCTGGTGTTGCGCAAGCTGCCATGGTGTGACACCTTGATGGCATCGAATAGCTTCAAATTGTCGCCGCCGTGGGTTCTCCGCAACTCCGCGGCGATGTCTTCGGCCCACGCGTCACCTAACAGCAGCAAGCGTTTGGCTCCGCCTTCAACGATCGCGACAATCGAGCTGCCATTGGTTAGAGAGTCGTCTGCCACATACACGTCACGGAGCCTTTTTTTGCTCGCCGAGGAGATCGTTTTCGCCGTTGGCACGACGTGTTGTCGCGCGGAAGCGCAAACCATCTCGTACGCGTCCTCAATGATGGTGTCGATCGCCGCGGTCCCCTTGTAGGAAAGTCTGCGCATCTCCCTGAGCCACCAGGCGCGAAGCTCTTCCAGTCGAGTCTTCGTTGGGCCGAGCAGGTGGACGAGAACGCCATTCGCCAACGCTTCGGGTGGTCGATCGCTCGTAACCGGCGTCGTGCCATCGACGTCGTTCCATCGGTAGTTGTGGTCTCTTAGGAGCCGTGCCAACGAGCTTCCCTGTTTCGCCCCGATGGTGTTTGCACTTGCCCCAGCAGATCGTGGCAGCGGAAACCCTCGCTTCCTGATCGCCTCCAGTACCTGACGGTCATACGTGCTATCGGGCTTTCCAGCAGGCCACGAGAGCGAGCGAAGGCTGTTGTGCCACACCTGGCTGACATCGATCACGCTCCGCGCGCCGCTTGGCCCGTTCGCTGAGATGAACTCGATAATTCCAGCAATGTGGTCTCGGTCGATGTGGGTGCAGATAAGCAAATCCAACCGATGCCCTTCGCCTGAGAGATGCTTCAGGTCGGGAGCAATGTGCTCGTCGAAGGTGCTGCCGTAGCCTGCATCTACAAGGATGTGAGTACCGAACGCGCTAACAAGAAGGGCATCCCCGTTCTTGGCCGGGTACATCTTTACCTTGAGCATGGAAGACAGTTCGCTTTTGATCCAGTTGTGGGGTGCCGACGAGAAGGGATGATTGCTAGCCTCTTGTTGGGCGCTCATCGCGTCGCCCCAGATATGTCGCCTCGGCCCGGCTACCGGATTGCCAACGCACGGAACCTGACTTGACTTCCAGCTGTGGATATGTGTTAGCTGGCGTAGATCCGGTAGCATTGTATTTCACGGCGAGGCCTGGCTGCGGTTGCTTTGTTGAGGCTAGAGTGTAATTGTCTGGGCCGGGTTGCGGCGTTCCAGCGCTTTGCTCCCGGCAGTTGCGTGCCGCCGCCAATCTGGGCCGAGGTTCAACACCTCCTGCCAAGCATCCTGAATGCGCCGCACTCGACCTTGGTCAGAATGCCATTCGATCAGCGATGTGGCTTGCGCTAGATCTTGAGCCGCATCCTCTCGCCTGACCGTCGACTGCTCGCCGAAACCGATGATCTTGTGGACTGCGAAGCGCGCCGGATCAGAGAGGTTGACGTCGCCTTCTTGTACTCCGTTCCACAGGTGCTTGGGCAAATGGTCGATTTGCCACTGTGATCGACCGCTGTCGGGGAAAGCGGTCGTCCGGGGCCTTGCGATCAAGCGACCGCTTTCAGCCTCAAGCGGACTTCCTCGGTTGCTGCTGTGGGTGACTGCTTTGGCCGATTATGTAGATGCCTCGATTATGTTGAGCGTCCGGGGTAGCAAGCCGTAGATCCCAGTGTGCTCGAGCTTTTGCTTGCCGGGATAGGAGTCTGAGCTCGACATAATTTCAGCGCTCTCCTGAAGTGGAGTTTCTAC
>RRZU010346038.1_pt1 | contig 13959 bp, 13 predicted proteins | sample 2165561 | NCBI WGS metagenome assembly RRZU01 (sample SAMN10456909, study PRJNA506462) | wastewater metagenome | isolation source: wastewater sludge | place: USA: Moscow, Idaho
CAGCTTAGAGCGCGCCTGCCCAGCCTCCCTGCGCGCCCGCTGCAGCTCCGCAGCCAAATTTTGCACTTTTGCGTAGAGCTCCCCGTGAAGCGTCAAAAGCTTTTCCTGATCACTTAAAAGAGCGTCTCTGTCTTTTTCAAATTCTTTTATTTGCTCATCAAGGTCTTTGCGTGGGTCAGAGGTTTGATTCTTTTTATCTTTTATTTCCAGAAGATCTTTGCCCAGAAATGAAAGCTTCGCTTTAATCTGCTGGAGTTCCGCTTCTAGATTGCCTTTTTCTTTATTCCAAGCCTCTCGCTCTTCCTTTTCAAGCTCCATTCGCCGATTGTATTCTTGCCACTTTTTCTCAACGTTTTCAAGAGCGTTTTGCGCCAAAGTCAGAGCTTCGCGCGATTTTTTATTTTCTTCACCTGAAAGAGATTGCTCCCTTATCAGTTCATCAAGGCGGACCTTAGCTTTTTTTCTGTCTTCTACCGCTTGTTTGTAGCGGCCGTTAGCGGAGCGAAGCGTAGATGCCGATGTGAGCCCAGATTTTGTCAGGCTCTCAAACCTATTGCGGCACTGTTCCAGCTCCCACGTTTGCTGCTGTCTGGTCTGCGCTGACGCTGCAAGTTCGTTTTCCGTCCACCCCAGTCCCTTTTTCCATATGTTTAGAAAAAAAGCCAGCGAGGTTCTATCAAAATAAGCTGCTTCGATATCCTTTTGCAGTTTTATTATTATCTGTTCTGCGCGGCATCTTCTCAGCCAATAGAGCAGTTTTCTTTCTTCTTCAATGCTGTCGATTATTTCTCTCAGCTGGGCTGCTCTCTTCACCTCAGGTGCTATCTCTTCCCGCCGCAGGTTCAGTTCCCCCATGATATTTCGCAGCTGATCATACTCTTCTTTTACCGTTACAAGCCGGTCAGAAGCTTCCATACGTCTTTTACGGTACACATCTATGCCAAATAGGGTCTCCAACCTCATTCTGCGCGCTGAGGGACGCTGCTGTATAACCTCAGCCACCTCTCCCTGACCGATAAAGGCGAAACGGTCTCCTTCCAGCTTCCAGTCACGCTTAGTCTCGTCCAGCTCGGTAAGGGTCTTTCTCATATTGTCAACAAAAGCAACAGTAGCTCCATCAGGGGCGGTTACCCGCCTCTTGACAGAGCATATTCTGGTATCTTCTCTTAGCTGCAGCGTAACCTCGGCCTCTTTAGCCGCTGCCATACTTACAGAACCCTGAAAAAGCAAATCGCTTTGGCGTGTAATGCGCAGCCGTCCGGCGTTACTGTCGCCAAGAGACCACCTCAGTGCGTCAAGCAAGTTACTCTTTCCGCTTCCGTTAGGACCGACGATAGCGGTAAACCCCGATGAAAGGATAAGGTCATGTACACCGCCGAAACTTTTAAATCCTTTAAGCTGAAGACGACCTATGTACAATGGCCCAGCCCTCTCTTTTCTGCAGTGCGCTTATTCTATGCTCGACCTGAGCAAGTCCTCCCTGGCTTTCAAGACGGAACTTTCCCCATGAGAAATCGGGACAGCCTCTGATAAATATTTTTTTATCAAATTCTTCTTCCCAAAGTACCAGAAATGTCTCCGCAATATACTCAGCCACAGCCGTGTATGCCTCAATAAGCAAGGCTTCCGATTTTGAGGAGGAGACAATTTTGCGAATAAATCTTTTTATTTGCATGGCGACGCTTTCTTCCCGTGACACCCAGCCAAGACCGCCGCAGAAGGGACAGCCTCTGCTCATGGCGGCTCGAACATCTGTTCTGGCTCGCTTTCTTGTTATTTCAACCAGCCCTAGTCCTGTCACACCATAGACACGCGCCTTGCACCTGTCTGTTTTGAAGAGTTCCTGCAATTGTATTACTAGGTTTTCTTTGTCCTCTTCTGTGTCCATATCGATAAAGTCAACAACAACAATTCCGCCTAGTGCACGCAGCCGCAGCTGTCTTGCTATTTCGACCGCAGCCTCCATGTTTGTCTTCAGCACTGTATCGTTGAGGTTCTTCGAACCGACGAATTTGCCAGTATTGACATCTATAACCGTGAGCGCTTCTGTCTGGTCAATGACCAGATAAGCACCGGATGAAAGCCAAACTTTCCTATCCTGAAGTTCATCAAGCTGATTTTCTATATTGTAAACATCAAAGAGCGGTGTTTTACCCTTATAAAGACTGATGTCCATTTTCTTTTCCGAGAAAAACTTTTTTACAAATGCCTCGATGTTCTCTTTATCTTCCTCGGTATCTACCACGATCTCGTCAATATCGTCAGTGAGTTCGTCCCTTAAAACACGTTCTAGCAAACCTAGGTCTTTATGTATCAGACAGGGAGCACTGTTTTGTTTAGCCTTGCGTTCAATTGTCTCCCACTGTGATATCAACTGGCTGACATCTTCCGTAAGGCTTTCGATATCACAATTTTCCGCTACGGTTCTGATGATAATGCCAAAACCGTCAGGGCGTATCTGTTTGGCGATATTCCTCAGCCTAGCGCGCTCTTCATCATCTTCGATGCGTTTGGAAACACCTGTTTCGTGACCTTCGGGAATAAGAACCATATATCTGCCGGCAAGAGATATTCTCGGTGAAACCCGTGCCCCTTTGCCCTTACGAGCATTTTTCACCACTTGAACAAGCATTTCTATACCGGGCTTCACATCTATTCCGTGAACATCGTCCAAGTAGAGAAAACCATTGCGTCCGTCTCCGAGATTTAAGAAAGCTGAGTGCATTCCCGGCAGCACACTGTCAACCCGCGCTTTGTAAATTTCTCCTGTGCGCTGGTGTTCAAGCATCCTCTCAACAAAGAAGTCGTAAAGTTTGCCTCTTTCATCTAATATCGCTATCCTTATTTCTTCCGGATCTATAAGGTTAGCTACTATCTTTTTAGTCCAGATATCTGCCATGCCATTACCTCCCATATCAAATGAGCGGAAGCACTGTTCCGGAGGAATGTTCCCATGTGCCGATAGACTCTCTCACAAGTCTGAGTTCGGCCCAGCCGGAGCATATGTCGTTTTCCTTGAGAGCCCTTACCAAGCATCCGGCGCTGCAATGTTCCAGGTCTCCTATAGTAATTCTGACAACGCCTAAGTCAATTGAAGATGAGTAGAGGACACCTGAACGCGTCACTTCTTCCTCAAGAATTTTTAAAGCGTCCGACCCAAGCTCTATGCCAAGACCTTTAATGGTATAGATTCCCGCGGTAGTCAATTTTGCTAATGCAGGGCCGTCAACTTCCCGGTAACGTAAAATTTCTATTCCCTCCGGCAGACAGAGATTCCATTTAGCCGCAGAACTCTCGTCCCATTGATTGAACCAAAACTCCGCCGCTTCAGCCCTGCCTTCGACACCAATAGCTAAGGGAGGACCGAGGCTTATATGCGGATGTGGCGAGTATCCCTGCGTAAACTCCTGCGACAGACCGGCTCGGCGCGCTGCACGTGAAAAGGCTGTAGGCAGATCCATGTGGTTCACAAACGTTATCCAACCGCTTTTTCTAAAAATTATTCTAATTCTGGACATATCCGCACCCTCTGACTGAGGTTTTGCCTTGCCAGCCGCAGCCGTTGCAGCCATCTCGGCAGTCACCTGTCAATATTCCGGACAAAGCTTTCTCTAGTTCGAAAGCTAAATAGGATTTTGTCACACCACAATCAATATGATCCCACGGCAAAGGCTCGTCAAGATTCCTTTGGCGGCTGACATAGTAATCGGGATCTATTTCTAAATCTCTAAAGACTTCCATCCACCTGTCAAAGTTGAAACATTCGCTCCAACCGTCAAAGCGCTCACCACGGCGCCATGCTTCTTCAATCACATCTGCCAGCTTTGAGTCTCCGCGGGCAAATACACCCTCAAGATAAGTCTGGTCGGGCTCATGGTATGATAGACTCACCTTCCGGTTTCTGACATGGCTTTTTACCCAGCGGCCCCGTTCACGCAATGAGGCCCTGTCAAGCTGCGGTTCCCACTGAAACGGGGTGTGCGCCTTCGGCACAAAACCTGCAAGAGACGCATTTACATCACCATGGCGTTTGTGTTTTTTGGCGATAGAGACCGCTCTGTTGCATATATCCAGTATGCCTGCCATATCTTCCTCTGTTTCTGTGGGAAGCCCCATCATAAAATATAATTTTACCCTGTCCCAGCCGTGGGAAAAGGTTGATTCCAGTGCGGTTGATATGTCCTCGTCTGAGACCCCTTTATTGATTACGTTTCTCAGGCGCTGCGTCCCTGCTTCAGGAGCAAAGGTAAGCCCGCCCTTACGTATAGTCTCCAATTCCGCGGCCATATTAACAGAAAAAGCATCTACCCTTAGGCTAGGCAAGCTCAATTTTATTTGGTTTTCCGCCAGCATAGGGCCTAATTTCGCCAAAGCATCTCCCAACTGCGACCAGTCACAGGTTGCCAAAGAGAGCAGCCCCACCTCTTCCCAACCGGTGTTTTTCAAGAGCTGCCCTACTTGATTCGCTATCGATTCAGCACTCCGCTCTCTAACAGGACGGTCAATCATACCGGCTTGGCAGAAGCGGCAGCCGCGCGTACATCCCTTGAATGCCTGAACGGCAATACGGTCATGTACAATACCCGTATTGGGGACAATCATCGTTGTAGGATAAAAGACATCATCTAAATTTTCTGCTATTCGGCGTCTAATAGGCTTGTCCTGTCTGACCTGAGGCACATATACTCCATCAATTTTTGCCAGAGCCTGAAGTTTCTCCGTTCTGGTACGCCCCTTCATCTCATAAAGAACTTTAAATACATCCGGCAGCAATACTTCTCCGTCACCAACGCAGAATGCGTCAATAAATGGTGAGACAGGCGCAGGTGACAGCGCACCGGGACCGCCCGCCAGCACGATGGGATCGGAATCGTTTCTGTTTTCTGATCTGAGGGCGATTCCACCAAGGTCAAGAATTGTCAAGATATTGGTGTAGGAAAGTTCATACTGGAGAGTGAATCCCACAACATCGAACTCGGATATTGGCCTTTTACTCTCAAGAGCCCATAGGGGGGTAGATGTCCTGCGCAGCTCGGCCTCCATATCAGCCCAGGGTGCGTATACACGCTCAGCGTCAGCGTAATTTAGGGATTTTGTTAAGGAGTATAGAATCTGGTAACCTAAGTAACTCATCCCCACTTCATAGAGGTCAGGAAAAGCGTAGCAAACTCTTAATATACCGGAGCCATCCTTTACAGGACCGCTTCCCCACTCTCCTCCGACATACCGCGACGGACGTTTTACGCAGGCAAGCAAAGACCGGCGTGAATCCGTCTCAAATGATATAGCCATTTATGTTGTCCTCCTGAGATAAAGCATAAAGTGCCCATGCGCTTCTGCTTTATCAAAATTTTACCGGACACCGCAGTGGTCAGCAGCGGCATCCGTGGTAATTTCTTGTTAAAACCGCTCTGTGTGAGAGATAATATTGACGCTCTGTACGAGTGCCAGCCCCACGACAACAGCCAAGAGAGAGCTGCCTCCATAACTAAAGAGCGGCAAGGGAAGCCCCGTGACAGGGGCAAGTCCCATACTCATAGCTACACTTTCCGTTATCTGAAACCATATCCAAGCAGTAATGGCAACAACAATTAACTTTGCCGTCATATCCTTCGTGTACCTTGCCGTAGAAAGCATCTTCCACAGGAGCAGCGCGAATAATAATAAAACAATGGTGCTGCCGACAAAGCCGAATTCTTCTGAGAAAACACTGAAAATAAAATCTGTATGTGGTTCGGGTAAAAAATGAAGTTTGCCCTGCGTCCCCTGCATAAAACCTTTGCCGAAAAAGCCTCCGGACCCCACAGCTATACGTGACTGAATGACATTATAGCCAGCCCCCTGCGGATCGATAGAAGGGTCAACGAACACCAAAAGTCTCATTCTCTGGTAAGGTTTCAAAACAAACCAAAGGATAGGCAGAGACATCAAAGAAGCTACTCCCATACCGAACAAAAATTTTAGAGGCGAACCGGCCGCTACCAAAACGGCAAAAAGCATTACCGAGTAAACCAGAGCACTGCCAAGGTCAGGCTGCAGAAGTATGAGAAATATTATAAAGCCGGAAAGAGCAAGTGTAGGCAGCATGCTCTTAAAGTCTACAGGTGGAAACTTAGTGCAAAGCCCTGCCAAAGTAAGAGCGAATACCACTTTGCCTAATTCAGACGGCTGAAAACGAACAAAACCCAAGTTAAACCAGCTTTGCGCTCCCTTTGAGGTGTGCCCTACGATTAAAAGCAAGATTAGGAGCAGAGTAGTTACGGCAAAGAGCGGCACGGCAGCCGAGAGAATTTTCTTATATCCCAATTTAATAATCAAAATATAAACAAATGCGCTCACTCCGCCCCAAATGAGCTGTTTAAGCGCAAAAGATGATACAAATGTCCCTGTTGCGAATGAACTGGCACTGTGGATAGCAACTATCCCCAGTGAAAAAAGGATTAAAGTCACAACAAGCGAGAGGATATCCAGATTCGCTCGGATATCCTTCCACCTGACAAACTTTTGCTCAGACATTCTTTGATTTGCCTCTCGTAGACCTGTGCATGTTTAAAAGAGGGATACTGGCGACCAAAGCCACGGAGCGATCCTCTTTGTTGAGCTCAATCTCAATACCGCCTTCGTCAATTTCCAGATATTTTTTGATTGTCTGAATCATTTCGATTTTCAAAGCATTGAGAACTTCCGGTGAGATGTCATTTCTATCGTGGATCAGCACCAGCTGAAGTCTCTCTTTTGCTACATTTCCGCTCTTATCAGATTTAAACAGTTTTGATAAAAAATCAAACATCACAGCCACCTACTTTTTTCCAAACAGCCAGGAGAAAAACCCTTTGGGCTCCGATAGGAGATCCAGCATCGGAACTTCTTCCCCAGCAATGCGTTTGGCAATGTTGGAATAAGCCTGCGACGCTCTCGAAGTGCTAGAGAGCACAAGAGGCTCACCTTTATTCGCCGAGGTGACGATACTCTCGTCATCGGGAACGACACCAATCAGATCAATCGCCAAGATATCCAGGACATCTTGAACATCAAGCATCTCGCCGCGACGTACCATATCGGGGCGGATTCTATTCACAATCAGCTGAATCGGGGCTTTCTGCATTGATTCCAAAAGCCCTATAATTCTGTCCGCATCTCGCACCGCAGAAACTTCCGGGGTTGTAATCACAAGCGCCTCATCTGCTCCGGCTGCGGAGTTTCTAAATCCTGACTCGATACCAGCTGGGCTGTCGACAAGAACAAAATCAAAATCTTTCCTCAGCTCATCGCATAAAGCCACCATCTGGTCGGAAGTTACAGCGTCCTTGGTTCTCGATTGGGCAGTGGGAATAAGGTAAAGATTATCAAGCCTTTTGTCTTTAATAAGAGCTTGGTTAAGACGGCAATTTCCCTCAACTACATCAACCAACGTATACACAATTCTGTTTTCGAGTCCCATAATCACATCAAGATTGCGGAGCCCGACATCACCGTCTATAGCCACAACCTTAAAGCCATTCCCGGCAAGAGCAGCAGCAAGGTTTGCCGTTGTCGTTGTCTTTCCGACTCCGCCCTTGCCAGATGTCACAACTATAATTCTGCAAGCCATGCAAAAAACCCCTTTATATTATATTGACGGCCAATCCGTCACAACTATCTCTTCGTTGCAAAGTGTGATAACTGCCGGCTTTCCCCAAAACTCCGAATTACAGTCAATCATGCCGACTTTAGTACCTATACGTACCTGTGGTGTCTCAATGGATCGCACTGTGACAGACATATCATTATCGCCGCCGCAGCCTGCGTGGACAACCCCATGAAGCCTGCCAAGCACGACAATATGACCGCCAGCATATACTTCCGCCCCCATATTGACGTGCCCCATAACTATTATATCCCCTTCGCTGCTTAATTTCTGACCGCCGCGCAGATTCCCGCTATAGAGCATTCCTTTGACATTTTTAATAGACGTTTCTTTGTTATTAGCGTAGGGAGCTGCCGCAACAGGATTATCAGCCTGGTCGGAAACTTTCAGTCCCAAGTTTTTCAGACAGAGAAACGATGAAGCGTTATCGGAAACCCAGTTTTCTACAGAGGCCCCCGATGGTTCAATAAACCCCTTCCAAATTTTGAGCACAAGCGATGGGGTGAATATTCTGGATTGCATATCTATTACTAGTTTGCTTCCTATCAGCAGTCTTGCACCCTGCTCCACCATAACTGAAAATTCTTCCAAAAGCTGCTTTTCACTAATATCATCGGGAACTATACATCTTAGTATTCCGGCCTCGCGGCCCTTTAACTGTATCATAACCGCACCCCTTAATCTGTATTTCCTTCGGGATTACCGTCCTGACTGTCATATCTTTTGCCATTTATAAGGTAGTTCAGCATTTTACCGACAATAGGCCCGGTTACAGAAGAACCTGCTTTTCCCGCCTCAGCAATCGCGACAACTGCATATCGCGGTTTATCCGCCGGAGCATAGCCTGCAAACCAAGCATGGTCCTCTCCCTGTGTGTTTTGAGCTGTACCGGTCTTGCCGGCTAGGTGTACACCAAAAGTGTTCGCACGGCGCCCCGTACCGCTCTTGGTTACATCAAGCAACCCACGTTGTATTATTTTAATTATTGCAGGATCAATATCCAGTATTTTGTACTCTACAGGTGAGGATGCATTTAGCCTCGGCTTTAATAGTTTACCACCATTTGCTATCGCGGCGTAGACTTTTACTAATTGCACGGGAGTCATCAGAACAAACCCCTGCCCTATGGAGTAGTTTACAGTATCTCCTCCGTACCAGTTTTCTTTAAGCCTCTTCTTTTTCCAGGAAGCTCCGGCGATAGTACCATTGATCTCCCCGGTCAAATCTATCCCGGTTTTTTCTCCGACACCATATTTGGCAGCAGTAGCGGAGAGCTTATCTATACCAAGCCATTGAGCAACCTGATAAAAGTATACGTCACAGGAATCTTTCAATGCAGAGGTCACATTTTCTGTGCCGTGCCCGGACCTTTTCCAGCAGCGAAATACTCTGTTGCCTAACTCAAAGTACCCTGGGCACCTCACGGTGGTGCCAATATTTGCTACTTTGTTTTCCAAAGCGGAAGACGCCGTCACAACCTTGAATGTCGAAGCAGGCGGATAACCGCCTGAAATGGCTCTGTTCATCATTGGGCGCTCTTTATGATCCGTAAGTGTCGCCCATTCTTTATTGGAGATTCCCCATGTAAGAGGATTAGGATCATAGCTTGGTGATGAATAAAGGCACTTTATTGAACCGTCATTAATATCCATAGCTACAATTGCCCCTCGGAAAGTCCCCATCAGCTCCGCCGCATAACGCTGAGCGGTGAGGTCCACGGTCAGGACAAGATCTTTACCCCGCTTTGATTCGGTATACCTCACATTGCGCAGCTTTCGGCCTCTTGAATCAACCTCAATAACCTCTTCTCCTGCTGTACCTACCAGATCTTCTTCGTACCACGCTTCGATGCCGTTCTTGCCTATTGGGTCACCGCCTCTGTACGGCAGTGATTTTCGAGCTTCTAATTCTTCCTTGGTAATTTCAGCTACATAGCCCACAATATGTGCAGTAAACTGAGCTGCAGGATATGTTCTCCTCCACATCGGCGATAGAAAAAGTGTCGAGCGGAAATCATTATCCATTACCAGCTCCGCTATTTGCGTGAAGGTAAGGTTTGTGGCGACGGTGATGGCGCGGTAGGGAGCGGAATACTGTTTTTGTATCAATTCTTCAAGCTTTACCTCATCCATGGGAATGCCGTTGCGCTGCAAGAGAGCGGAGATTTTTTTAAGATTACCTTCTTTTTGCATGTCTATGGGGTAACCATTGACATTAAAAGTCCGCACATTTACAGCCAGAGGCGCACCGTAAGCATCCGTAATGTTTCCCCGCGGAGGCAGTACTCTCAATATACGTAAACGGTTCTGCGACGCTAGACTCACATATTCGTCTGATTTTACAATTTGAAAGAAGACAAGTCCGGTAACAAGCAGCAAAAATGTCACCAATATCACTATTTGAAGAACTCTTATGCGCAGCTCCGTGTTGAATCTCTCATACTGAGAATCATACATGTCTGTCATAAACCTTCCAAAATAGCAGTGAGATCAGCGTTATTACAGGAACAGTCAGAAGCATCTGCACTGTTATCTGCCTATAAGCGACTTGACTTGGCGCGGTCCAAAAAATTATGTAACAAATCCCGATAAACAACTGAGACAGTGTCATGAATACAACAAAGAGCACCAATGAGCGCCCCTGAGCTGGTGCTTTGTGCCATAGGTAACAGCACAACGACACGGCCGCGGCACCGGCTGCAGCCGTGAGACCAGGCATATTCGTCCAACGCAAATCCCAAAGGAACCCTCCTATAAAGGCCGCCCATATGTATGATATCTGGCGATTTTTATCAGAATTAGACAAAAGCGTAAGCATCATCACCGTCATCAGATAAAAGTCCGGTACAGTGAATATTCCCATCGCCAAAACCTGTAAAAAATCCTTCAGAAGCCATACAAAGACCAGAGTAAGCATTACTTTACCGCCTTCTTTACGACAAAGACATCAACATTGTACAGTTGAGTCAAATGGGCTCCGGCTTTTATCTTCATCTCGATAAAACCATCACGAATCTCACCGGAACCAAGCACCGTTCCAATCGGCACTCCCGGCGGAATTTGATCATTCATCAAAGAGGTGGAGACCGTCATACCGGTCTTTAGTTTTCGCTCTTCTGGAACATAAAGGAGTCTCAAATTACCGCTGTCATCACCGTTTATAACACCAAGATCCCTCGTCTCGTCAACAGCCGCAGCTATGAGAAAAGATGATGAGGTTATCAGCTCAACCCAGGCATAATCAAGTCCGGAGGAAGCCACACGTCCGATTAAGTGTCCTTCAGACATCACGGCAGCCCCATCTGTCACGCCGCTGTTGAGTCCCTTATCAATTCTGATTTCCTGCCACCAACGCTCAGGGTAACGCAATGTCACCCTGGCACCAACATATCCCTGCCGTGCCTCTGACACTCCGGCATGACTTTTTTGCAAGGCGGCGGACATCTGAAAATTCTTCATCTCCAATGCCGTTACTCGTTCCTGTAAAGACTTGCGTTCCAAAACCCAATTACTGCTGAATTTAACTATATTCCGCAGCTCAAAAGCCGGTTTTTCGGGATAATACAGAATTATATTCATTCCATCGACAAGCAGACGTTTGAAATTAGGAAGAGCCATCAGCATAAGCAGCGCCACTATGCCAATCAGTGTCGCCGCTACGCCGTGAAACCAAGGACGAACTTCTCTTGAAAGCCCTCTCATTTTCCGCTACCGCCCAAAAACAAGAGTTTTATACAGAAATGACAAGGTTAGCTCCCCTGTCTCTCGACCATAATTGAAATGCTGTTTTTATCTTCCGGTTTTTCTAAAATTTTGCCCAGTCCCATCGCTACAGAATACAACGGCTGCTCCGCTACGTGGACAGGGACATTAAGCGCATCAGCGAATCTCATGTCAAGCCCGCGTAACTGAGACGTACCGCCGGTCAGGACTATGCCCTGATCTACGATGTCTCTTACCAGTTCCGGCGGGGTATGTTCTATGGTGGAACGAATGGTATCTTCCATCTGCAAAACGATAGGCTCAATGGCCTCTCTAACTTCCGGAGAGCCGATGCGCACCACCTTTGGCAAGCCATCCACAAGGTCGCGTCCTTTAACATCAATCTTAAGTTCCTGCTCCAATGGCAAAGCGGAACCAACGCTGATTTTGATCTCTTCCGCGGTACTCTCACCTATTGCCAGTGTGTAATTTTGTCGCAGCATCGATATTATCGCTTCATCGAGGGTATTGCCTGCCACGCGTACCGCATGATTCAAGACAATTCCTCCCAATGAAAGAACGGCTACTTCACATGTACCCCCGCCCATATTCACAACCATACTGCCCTGCGGCTCATATATAGGCATGCCTATCCCAACCGCGGCGGCAAAGGGTTCTTCAACTACAAAAGCTTCCTTTGCTCCAGCAGCTAAAGTAACTTCCACGACAGCTCTCTTTTCGACTTCCGTGACACTTGCAGGGACACATACAGCTACGCGTGGAAATGAGAACATACCGTTATTGCCAATGGCGTTTCTCATATAGTGCCTGATCATGTGTTCTGTCATTTCAAAATCCGCGATAACTCCATGAGAAAGCGGTCTTATTGTTGAAATACCCACAGGCGTGCGTCCAATCATTTTTTTTGCGTCCGCACCAAAGGCAATAATTTCTTTATTGCCTTTTCTGCCGAGGTTGCGCACCGCTATTACAGAAGGTTCATTGATTACAATACCCTTAGATTTTACGTAGATAACAGTATTTACGGTTCCTATATCTATACCGATTTCGTGGTTAAATATATTAGGTTTAAACTTGAACAATAAAGCCACCCGCTTTCAAAAATTTCCATAGATGAAGAACAATCTTTTTCAAAGCAATTATCTCATTTTTTGATTGAAAATACATCACGGGACTTGCGTAAGAGAACCATCTGCAGCTATATAGTGTCCCTTGAGCCTAATTCCCAATGTTTCCAAGCCACGACGTACATTATTAGTCAGAACGATATCTTCCGAGCTAGCGTAGAGACTGCCATCGGGGTGATTATGAACAAGCACGACAGCAGCTGCATTAAGGCGAACAGCTTGTCTGTAAAATACCGGTATGTCCATAAAAGCGCCGCTCTGTCCCCCGTATGAGAGAACCTCTTCTTTAATCACCCTATCACCGGCGTCAATAAATAGGGCAAAGATGAACTCACGATCTGCGAATCTAGTATCCAGAGCAATGGACTCAATCCGTGTCTTCCACAAAGGGCGACCTTCTTTATTAAGCAGAGCTATTCTTTTTCCCAGCTCAATCACAGCAGCTAAAGTCGCCACCTTAGATGCTTTAAGACCTTTTTCCTGCATCAGCTCAGTAGTGTCAGCACGGCACAGCCCTTCAAGACCTCCCCATCTCTCCAGTAGAGAGGCAGAGAACGTTAAGACATCTTCCCCTTTTATCCCTGTTCTCATAAGGATAGCGATCAACTCCACAACAGACAGCGTTGCCGGCCCATTGTCAAGCAGTTTTTCGCGTGGCATCTCCCTGTGGGAAAGTTGTTTCAGCTGCATGAACTGTTCTTATCTTGGCCAATAGGGATTGTGCTGTCTCTCCGCGCCTATTGTCGTCTCCGGACCGTGCCCGGGAAAAACTCTCATCTTGTCGGGCAAGTTTGCTAATTTTTTTAGAGATTCAATGAGAACGCCTTCATCTCCGCCAGGAAGGTCACTTCTGCCTATAGAACGAGCGAAAAGAGTGTCTCCGGAGATAAGCATTTGCTCTTCTCCTTCGCTTACCAAGAGACAAATTCCGCCTACTGTGTGCCCCGGTGTGTAGATAACTTTTATTGACATTTCTCCCGCCGAAAGGACGTCTCCGTCTTTTAGTTCTCTGTCCGGAGCACGCATTGTCAGCGATTCTCCCATCATAGAAGAAAGGTTTTTATTGGGGTCTGTAAGCGCTGAAGCATCTGCATAGTGGACAGCAATGCCATTTTCTGAGAGGTTTCTTAAATCAGGAATACCGCCGATATGGTCCGCATGTCCATGTGTCAGGACTATCCAATGAATATGTATATCATTGTCCCTGATGAAGTTTTCTACATCTTCGGCAGGACCTCCGGGATCCACAACAAAACCATCTCCCCTAGCATCCCAAATAAGATAGCAATTTGTCCAAAGTGCTCCAAGCGCGAATCTCTTAATCTTCAATAACTTCACTCCTTGCTGTCAATCATCAGTGTGACAGGGCCGTCATTGCTGATATCGACCATCATATCTGCCTGAAAAACGCCTGTTGCATTTTTTATCCCGAGAGAAGAGACTTCTGATACGAATTTTTAATACTATAAATTGGCAACAGACG
>RRZU010106492.1_pt1 | contig 13957 bp, 13 predicted proteins | sample 2165561 | NCBI WGS metagenome assembly RRZU01 (sample SAMN10456909, study PRJNA506462) | wastewater metagenome | isolation source: wastewater sludge | place: USA: Moscow, Idaho
CAAATGTAATTCTATGTTTTTTTGAATTACTTCCTTCACTATTTCCCTGTTCCTTTTCTCCGACCAGAAAGCAACTCACTCCTAGCTTTATAATTAGTTCTTTCATATCATCGTCCATATTTTTCATCTTATTATGAATACAACTAAACTTATAAAAAACAACGGCTTTATCAAGTTTTTTTGCATTTTTTGCATCAGATTTTGCAAGAAACTTTTTTGCATCATCACCTCCTAATAATTTCCAATATGTATATGCTTCAAGAAAAGCTCTTAATGGATGTTCTGTACTATCTTCAACCTTCAGTTCAAGAATAAATGCTGTTTCATCATTTACTGATAACATATCGATTTTTCCTAATCCTGCGTTTTTACTTTTATCAATTAAGTCTGGAGCTTTTATTGGAATCTGGTAGCCGACCAATCTCCCAAAACATGTTTTGCCTTCACCAACTGTAGGATAATTTATAACCATGTTTTTGCATGTCCATTCTTCCAATCTAAAATTTTCTTCTTTTTCGGGTAAAATAAAGTTCCTGGAATTATGACTTTCAATAACATAGCTGTCTCGCATTGATGTTATTGGTATATCTTCAAGTTCCTTAAAGTGGTTCAGTATAGTCTTTGCATTTATGCATGCGTAAGTATTATTAATATACTTATAAACATCCTGTCCAGATACTTCAACAACTGCATTCTCTTCTTTCCCTATTTTTATAAGCATTTCCCACTCTCCGATTTATTTTATTATTCAAAACTTATCAAGCTTTATACTTCCCTAGAATTTCCAATAAATAGCTACGGTAGTGATCTATCATATCATCAGGACTAAGTAATACTGCTTTTGTGCCATATGATGCAAGCCATTCATAAAATCCTTTTGAGTCTGCAACAGCTACTCTTGTTTCAAAAGTCCCATTTTCCAACATCTTCATCCAAATATCTCTGCCAAACTTCATTTTTACATGGTTCATAATACTATTATTACAAAGTAATTTTACTTCCTTAATCTCTCCTGTCCATAAATTGACATTCTGTTTTAGATATTTAGCAATTTTGAAATTACCATCATTTTGTCCAAATTCTTCTATCTCTTCTTTTCTTCTGGCTATTTCATTAATCGCTTCTATCTTTGTAATCATTTCAACTCGAAAGTAGGTAGCATGATTATTGGTCTCAGAATTTCCAATTAATATATATTCATCATAATATAAAACTAAGTAATATGGGCTGATTCGATATGTATATCTATAATGGCCTCATAGATCTAGACACCTTTTCGGACATTTTTTAATGAATCTGATATACTAAAACTAGTATGAAAGAGAGGATTCATAATCATGTCCAGACAAAGAAGAAATTTTAGTGCCAAATTCAAATCAGACCTTGTGATTGAGCTGCTAAGGGGGGAGAAAGATCTCAACACCCTTGCAACGGAAAATAACATCCAACCAAATCTACTACGCAATTGGAAAAAAGAATTTCTCAACAATGCTTCTGCAGTGTTCGACGACAAACGCGAAGAGAATCTTAAAGACAAACTTGAAGAAGAACGCAAGGAGAAAGCGGCGTATGCTAAAAAGGTTGGTCAGTTAACCATGCAGGTTGACTGGCTGAAAAAAAAATCTGAAGAGCTCTGTGGACCTGACTACGAGAATAAATTTAGTCCAAAACCTTTTGACGACTAAAGAAATACCTGCTTCCATAGGTGCAAAACTTCTTGGTATCAACCGTACAAGTATTTATTACAAGGGCAATCCTGTTTCAGAAGAGGAGTTGACATGCAAGGAAATTATTGATCATCTTCACACAGATAATCCGACCTGGGGTGCAAGACAAATGTCAGCGCAACTGAAAGCTCGTGGATATCTTGTAGGGCGACGCAAGGCACGCCGTTATATGAACGAAATGGACATCTTCCCAATTTATCCAAAGATGAACCTGTCAAAACGAATGCAGCAAGCAAAGGTATGTCCTTACCTTCTTCGCAATGCGGTCATAGATGCCCCGAATCAGGCATGGTCAATTGACATTACGTATATTCCAATCAGACACGGATTTCTGTATCTGACAGCTATCATTGATTGGCATAGCCGCTGTATCGTTGGTTGGGAGGTCGATGATACACTTGATACCCGAATGGTTATCACCGCCTTGAAAAAGGCACTCAAAGTGGCTTCGCCGCAAATCCTGAATTCAGATCAGGGATGTCAATTTACCAGCGGTCAGTACATTGATTTTTTGAAACAAAACAAGATTTGTCAGAGCATGGACGGCAAGAGCCGATGGGCTGATAATATCATGATTGAGCGATGGTTCCGAAGCTTCAAATACGAGGAAGCATATCTAACACAGTACAATAACATCAAAGAAGCCAGAACCGCAATTGGTCGCTATATCCACACGTATAACTTTGAGCGACGTCATTCTGCAATCAACTATCAAACTCCAGCTGAATGCTACTATCCAGCAATGCTATTGCCATATGTAGCTTAATGCATAGATAGATCCGGGGAGGGTGCCACAATCGTCCCCGTGGTCTGTGTCACTTATCAACTATATCAGTTCATTATAAAAACATTAGATTTTTGTCTTGACTACTGAGCCACTATAGAGCGACTCATTGAAACTGTGAAAGAGAATCATGGATTTCGATATACGCAGATGTATGGAAAATCGAGGATGGAAATGAAAACTGCGCTAACTTTTGCGTGTATGAATTTAAAGAAACTGGCAAAAATCAAACAAGAAAGGAACCTAGTGATGGCATAATACCGAGCTGTTTCCAGCTCGGTACATCGTAAAAGCAGGAAATAGCAGAAAAGTAGCACCAGAAAACAGCATTTTCTGGTGTTACTTTGTCTACAGTCTGACACAATATGTATTGAGTTTCTTTCGTTATTAAAAGGAGCTAAGCAGAATCAAATTAGTTCAAGTTTATTTCAGTAGAGGTGGCAAATTAACAGGGAGAATTTTTGTGACAATGTGACAACTTAGAACAATAACAAGCTAATGTGTCTGATGAAAGAAATAAAAAAAATGAATCTATTGCAAAATACACTTCTTACAAAACAAATGACATTAGTTGAAAGTGTTATCGAGACAGAATATAATGAAAATAAAAATTAGTTTGAAATGGCTTGTATTTGCTGTATTGTAGGCAAAAAATAAGATTATCAGAAAATAGAATTATTGACGTATGTAGTAATAGAACAGGAGAAAACGGATGATAATGATTAAGAATAAATTTAAAAATTTATCAACATATAATAAACTGGTATTTTGTTTTTTGTTTATAACATTATTCATTATATTAGTAATTGGTATGAGTAGTTATCAGGCAGCATCCTTAAGTATTAACAAGCAGACAATTGAACAAACAACAGAGATGGTAAAACAGTTATCGGAAAGTCTTGATAATTTTTGTGAGTTGATGACATCAAATATTACGAATGTTTCTACAAATCCAATCGTACAGCAGGAATTAAATGCATCATCTGATGATGTTAATATCATAGAAGATAATTACTATAGTCGATACAAACAGATACGTTTTGTTATGGTTCAGGCATATTCTTCCATTTATATGTACGATTTGATGTTGCAGGGGAATAATGGAGCGGATTATTTTATTTCTGTGGACGGAAGCAAATTAGAGTTATCCGATATAAATGCGATAAAACAGAAAGCATCGGAAGAAAAGGGAAAAGCGATATTTATCAACACAATTTCAGAGAATGGATATTTGCAGATTATTAAGGAGGTGAAGGATAATCTGACGAGACAGTCACTAGGGTATGTAAGGTCGTCAATCAAAAGTAAATACATCAATACAATTACAGAAACCATTGATTTCGGCGCGGATGGTAAAGTGATTGTTCTAGACCATAATAATGAGATTATAAGTAATAATAGTGGGATAGAGACAACAGAGATTGTGAATAGAATTCACGAGGCAAGTGGAATTTCAGATATTACATTTGATCATAAAAAATATGTGATGATTTATGATAAATCAGCGCAGACAGGATGGAAGATAATAGCGCTGATTCCAAGAGAGTATGTTATCAATGCGTTATCGCCACTAAAAACTGTCGTTTTCTTTTCTGTTTTTTTTACAATATTGATTTGTGTCTTGATTTCTAATTTACTGGCAAGAACAATAGTAAGGCCTATAGAAAGCACAGCGGATGCCATGAAAAAATTTTCGAATGGAGATTTTAGCATAAGGTTGGAAGAAGATAGAAAAGATGAGTTAGGTGTTATGGCGGCTGGATTTAATCGTATGGTCATGCAGGTTCAAGAACTTATCAATCAGGTTACACAAGCTAAACTATTAGAAAAAGAACTGGAATTTAAAGCATTGCAGGCGCAGATTAATCCTCACTTTTTGTATAATGCACTCGATACTGTGAACTGGATGGCAAGGAAAAGAGGAGAAGATGACATATGTCATATGATTATGTCCTTAAGTAATTTGATGAGAGGAAGTATATCAAACAAACAAAGTATAATTTCATTGGAACAGGAATTTAAATATGTAGAGGATTATCTGTATATTCAAAAAACTAGGTATTGTGATAAAATTAATGTAGTGTATTCGGTGGATGAAACTTTATTGAGTCAATTTATTCCTAAACTTACAATTCAACCAATTATTGAAAATTCTATAGTTCATGGAATTGAAGAGTCAACACATCATTGTGAGTTGATTGTTATAATAAGTAAAGGTATTGGTGAAAAAGGGGAGGCTGTTATTAGGATTAGTGTACGAGATACGGGGATAGGAATAGAACCAGAGAAATTAGAACATATTTTAAAAGAATCAAATGATAAACAATCCAATGGAATTGATATGGCCCATACGGGATTGGGGGTATATGCAGTTGATAAACGTCTTAAGTATATATTTGGTGATGAGTATGGATTGAAGATGGGATCTGAATGGGGAAGTGGTACAATTACTTATATAAATATACCTTATTACGATAATCCAGAAGACTTAAAAAATAAGTGTGACAAGTCATTAAAAGGGGAATAGAAATGGAACTTAAAGTAATGATTTTAGATGATGAATTCATCATACTTGATGGATTGATATCATTTCCATGGGCAGAATACAAATGTAATGTTGTGGCAACTGCACAAAATGGATTAGAAGGATTGGAGAAAATGAAAGACAACAGACCGGATATTATCATTTCAGACATCAAGATGCCAGGAATGAATGGTTTGGATTTTGCAAAGGAAGCAAAAAAAATAGATGAGAAAGTTACCATCATTTTCATTTCTGGATATGATAATTTTGAATTTGTGCAGGAAGCAATACGTGTAGGGGTAAAAGATTATCTGCTAAAGCCTGTTGATTATGGCAATATGAAACAGGTGATTCAAAAAGTGACAGATGAAATCCGTGCGAATAGGGATGAGATGGACTATTTTAAAGAGTTAGATGAGAAATACCATCGAGCAATTCCTGAATTACGTCAAAAATTTGCATCGGATTTGCTAAGGGGGTATTTGCAGGATCAAAAAGATATTGCACAAATAGAAGCATCTTTAGGATGTGTTTTAGAAAAGCAAATCGTAGTGGTAGGTAGAGTACATCAGATTAATAATATATGTCCGCAAGGAGTAGAACCTCAATTGTTACATTTTTCATATTCTAATATTTTTGAAGAAGTATTTGGAACGATTTGTAGAGATGTTTTGGTAGAATATGATGTTATGACAATGACATATAATGCCCTCTTGATTTTTCAAAGAGATAGAAGTGATTTTGAATGTACGACTTTATGTGAAAGTGCATGTCTTAAATTACAGAAACTTTGTAGTAAGTATTGTCATTCTAGAGTAATATTTGGAATCAGTTTGCTTTCGGAGGATAAAACTACAATTTATCAAAACTTCAGAGACGCAATGATTGCCTGTGATCAAGGAGAGTATTTAAAAGAGGAGGCTATTATTCAGTTTTTCGATATCAAGGATCAATATAGAAAGAAAATACAATTATCAGAAGGACAGATGCAAAAAATTATTTGTGACATTATAAATCAGGATAATGAAAAAGTAAGAGAAGATATGGAAAGGATTTTTGGAGCTGAAGAGATTGCAATAGAATCAGCAAAATTAGTGGCGATGGACATTATTATGGGATGTGTTAAATATCCGATGACATGTTTTGTTTTTGATAATGATATTCGACAGGAATGGAATTTTGCTTCTCTGTTAGAAGGATTTGGTAAAATTGATCGTTTTCAAAATAAAGATGAGTTGACTAATTTTATGGTTAAAACATTTGAATTATTAATGATACAGAATCATAATGATGGTGATTAACGAAATCACGTGATTGTTGATAGTATCGTAGAATATATAAGAATTCATTATGCAGAAGATTTGTCACTTGATGATTTGTCGAATCAGTTCCATTTGAGTAAGACATATATAGGAAGACTTTTAAAAACATATGTAAATAAGAGCTTTGTTGAAATTTTAACAGAACAGAGATTAATGATAGCAGAGTTAAAGATACGAGAAGGAAAATATAAAGAGTATGAGGTAGCTGGACAGGTAGGATATAATGATTTCAGCTATTTCATTAAGGTGTTCAAAAAAAAATATGGAATAACACCAACAGAGTACAAGAAAAGTATATAAGATGGTAAAATACAACACAAAAATAGGACAATCTGATACATATGAAGTGTATCGGATTGTCCTATTTTTCCGTTTATTTCTTATTGATGTTCAAACATAGAATGGCTAAACTATAGTTGTAGCTACAAAAGAAATGGATTACCAGTACAGCAACTTGATACATTAAAACAAAAATAAAAAGGGAAGTCAATTGGAGGGCATATGAAAAATAATGCGTTAGCATTGCTTATGGCAGGTGTTATGTTAGTTGGTACTGTTTTGACAGGATGTGGTTCTCAGACGACAGACACGTCAACAAATACTAAAACAACAGAAGAAACAAATACAACAGGAAATATGGAAGCTACTGCAGATACAGCAACCACTAATGAAAGAACGAAAATAACAGCTTTACTGAGAGGTAGTGAATCTGGTGAACAGTACTTAATCTTTAATGACCTACTTGGAAAGTTTTGTGAAGAAAAAGGGCTTGAATATGAAATCGAGCTTGTTAATTCAGATGCTGATTATGTTACAAAACTACAGTTATATATAAATAGTAATACTTTACCGGATATCTTTGGATGCCCAAATGGTGCGCTTTCTTCAGCATGTAAAGATATTGATGCATTAGTAGACATAGGTGCCGAATTACAAAGAAATGGTTATTACGATAAAATGAATGGTGCTGTTGTGGATTTCTTAACTGATGCTGATGATGGAAATCTATATCTGTTTCCACAGGGATTGTATTGTGAATATTTCTACTATCGTAAAGATCTTTTCGAAGCAGCAGGAATTACTAACACGCCTACTACATGGACTGAATTTGAAGATGCATGTCAGAAATTAGCTGATATTGGTGAGATTCCAGTTATCGTTGGTGGTAAAGATAACTGGCAGTTGATGAGATATTTATCATTTGCACCATGGAGAGTTACAGGTCCAGAGTTTATCATGGGATATCAAGCAGGAACAGAGAAATTTACAGAGAATCAGTCCGCAAAGGCAAGTGTTGATTTGCTATATGATTTAGGAACAAAGGGATATTTTGAACCGGGATTCTTAAGTGTTGATTATACATCAGCAAGTAATTTGTTCTATGGTGGTAATGGTGCAATCTTCTACAGTGGATCAGGACAGATTGCACAGGCAGAAGAAATGTATGACAATAATCAGTTGGGATTTTTTGCAGTACCAGATGTTGATGGCATGACCAATATGGATACAAATATTCCAATTCATGCAGGTTTTGCAGAAGGATTTAATAAGACAACTTATGATTCTACTATGCAAGAATTCTTTGATTATATGTGTGCAAACTTTTCAGAGGCATGTTATAACGATGCGAGCATTTTCTCTCCATTTAATGAAGATCTGCCAGAAGGTCTGCCACAGTTATACTATGATACAAAGCCTATGTTCGAAACAGCGACAACAGCTTGGACTTCGTGGGATGACAAACTGGATTCTGATGTGTTGGCTAAGATAGTTGATGAGCAGCAGAAATTAGCGCAGGGAACTATAACAGCAGAAGAGTTTGAAACAACAGTTGACACATTTGTTTCAAAGTAACTTTTAATTAGAAATTAATCAATAAAATAGCTGATAAGTATACCTTATCAGCTATTTTAAAGAAAGAGAAACATATGCAGAAATCATTTGGAAGAAAATCAGTTATTATTACACTGCTTTTACCGTCATTTTTGATCTACACACTTCTTGTAGTAGTGTCTATTATTTGGGCAGGATACTATAGCTTCTTTGATTGGAGCGGTGTAGGTAAGATGACATTTGCAGGAATTAAGAATTATATTGATTTGTTCAAAATAGATACGGTTTTTCTCTCAACTATTGGGCATACCATAATCTATACAATTATTAATGTTGCAATACAGGTTTTTGGTGGATTGCTTTTTGCAATTCTACTTAGTCGTATAACAAAAGGAAGAGTCTTTTTACAGACCGTGTATTATATTCCTGTTGTTATTTCATCAGTAGCAATTTGCCAGATTTTTACAAAATTATTTTCGGTTACACCTACAGGAATTGTTAATGAAATTTTGTCAATGATAAATCCTTCTTTAAAAACGATGGAATGGATTTCGAATCCACAGATATCTTTATATGTAACTGCATTTCTGGAAGGATACAAGTACCTTGGATTATATATGGTTATTTTTTATGCTGCATTGATTGCGGTACCGGATGAACTATCAGAAGCAGCAAGAGTAGATGGTGCTAATGTGTTTCAAGAATACTCGTGGATTAGAATTCCATATATAAAGCCGGTAATTATTGCAAACTGCATTTTGGTTTTAAATGGTTCATTGAGATCCTTTGAATATTCTTATTTGTTAACAGGAGGAGGTCCTGGTAATTCTTCAGAATTGATGACGACCTATATGTATAAGCAAGCATTTACAAGTATGAAATATGGCTATGGTAGTGCTGTGGCAATTGTGATTGTTATCATCTGCTTGACAGTTGGACTTCTGTTCAGAAAGTTTTCAGGGGGGGATGAGTGATGAAGAGCAAACCATACAAAAAAATATGTCAGATAATAAAATGGGTAATCGCAATACTTTTGTTGATTATGCAGGTTTATCCAATATTTTATGTTGTAATGTCAAGCTTTAAAACTACAGATGATTTTAGACATTTAGCTTCATATGCACTTCCATTATCTTTAAACCTTGAAAATTACATCACTGTGTTTACGAAAAGTCATATGCCTACATATTTTAAGAATAGCATTATTATTTTGCTGGGTGTGGTAATTCCATTGTTATTATTTTCTCTAATGGCGGGATTTGCATTAGGAAAAATAAAGTTCAAAGGAAGTAAGTTCCTTTTAAATTATTTTCTATTAGGATTAATGTTACCTATGCAGGTTGCATTAATACCGTTATTTTCAATTTTTAATAAACTGGGTCTGATCAATACATACTCGGCAATCATCTTACCACAGATTGCATTTTCATTATCATTTTCAATACAACTTTTTTACTCTTTTAGTAAATTTTTCCCAGAGGAGATTCTGGAAGCTGCAATAATAGATGGAAGTTCTCCACTGAAAAGCTTTTTCACAATTGTTGTACCAATGTCTTTAAATTCAATTATTACAGTGGCAACAATGGAAACAGTATTTTGCTGGAATGATTATATCAACGCATACACATTTACACGATCAACGGATATGAAAACTATTACTCTCGGATTAAACGATTTTGTCGGGAGTATGGGATTAACCGATTGGGGTGCAACATTTGCGGCAATAACAGTTACAGTTATTCCAGTATTTGTTTTTTATTTTCTATCGAGTAAAAGTATGTTAGAAGGAATGACACAAGGAGCTGTAAAAGGATAACAATTATTTAAAAAATGGAGGAAAATCATGCAAAAATTATATTATCAATTTCCGGAAACTTGGTTTGGCGATTGTATGCCATATGGAAAAGGGGACGAATTTTACTTATTTCATCAGAGAGACAACAGAAATCCTTGTCCTTTTGGAGAACCATTTGGATGGGATTTAGCGACAACATCAGATTTTATACATTATAAAAATATGGGAACTGCAATTCCACGTGGAACTGATGAAGAACAGGATCAGTTTATTTATGCAGGAAGTATTTTTGAAGGGGAAGGACAATACCATGCATTTTATACAGGATATAACAGAGACTATCCCAAATCAGGAAAACCATCTCAGGTATTAATGCATGCTGTAAGTGATGATTTGGTTCATTGGACAAAAACACAGGATAAGTTAACTTTTACACCACAGGAAGGCTATGACCCGGATGATTGGAGAGATCCTTATGTTTTGAGGGATGAGGACAATCAGCAGTATATGTTGATTCTTGGTGCAAGAAAGAAAGGACCAAAGACAAGACAATCAGGAAGCACAGTTAAATTTACATCAAAAGATTTAAAGACATGGAAGTTTGAGGGCGATTTTTGGGCTCCAAATCTGTTTGTAATGCATGAAATGGTTGATTTATTTAAAATTGGAGATTGGTGGTATCATGTTGTTACAGAATATAGTGATCGCAGCAAGATGGTGTATCGAATGAGCAAAAATATGAATGGACCGTGGATTGCACCGAAAGATGATGCATTTGATGGTAGGTCATATTATGCAGGAAGAACCTTTGAATTAAACGGTCATCGAATTTTATTCGGATGGGTTGCAACAAAAGAAGATTGTGATGATAAAAAGAATTACGAATGGGCCGGTACATTTGTTGCACATGAAGTATATCAGCGTGAAGATGGTACATTAGGTGTAAAAATTCCGGACACAGTATGGAATGCCTTTAAGAACCGTGAGAAAATAGAAAATTTTGCAATTGATAGTAAAGGCACTAGAACAGAAAGAATTATAAAAAATCATTGTGGAGATATTTTTAGCGTAGAGGCGGATATAACATTTACAGAAGGAACACGTGCTTTCGGAATTCGTTGTTATAATAATCCAGAGACAGAACAGTCTTATCAATATATCTTTAATTGCAATGAAAATAGATACATCTGTGAGAAGAATCCAAACTGGCCTTGGTTTGAGTATTTAAGTCAAGGATCAGAAAGACCCTTAGACCTGGTACCAGGTAAGAAGTATAATATCCGTTTGATAGTTGATGACACAATCGGTACGATATATGTTGATGGAGTAGCATTAAATGCAAGGCTTTATACGAAACCAGGAGATGCATTGGGAATTTTTGTATCAGAGGGACAGATAGAGGTAGAAAACTGCTCTGCTTCATGTGAACTTGAGAAATGAGAATGAGGTATGTCTATGATTAACAATAGTAAAGTTGATCATATTGGATTAGCTGTGACAGATGTAAAAACATATGCTAAATGGTATCAGAATGTAATGGGGTTTTAATAAAGGGGAAATTTTTGAATGCAGATGAGAATGGAACGAACGTGTATTTTTCGACGAATGTGGAAGATGTGTTGTCTTTGATAGCATTGTGGAAAAAGTGATCGTTGGTGAAACAAATGCAGATGGCAGACGCCCCTCTTAAGGCTGGCGTTTGGAATTAAGAGTAAGTACGACCAATGCCTTTGATGTAAAAGACAGAGAGATAGCACACAGAGTATTGTTAGCACTATCTGAGGCAGTAGGAAAAAGAATTTGAGCCGATGGTGTAAAAGCAGAGGTGATAGCTGTTGGTATTAAAACGTATGATCTGCAATATGCATCCCATCAGATGACGCTTCCTAGTGCGATCAATACCACAAATCAGATCTATCAGTATTCCTGTCGTGTATTTGATGAATTATGGGATAAAACCCCTATCAGACATCTGGTTGTTCATACGAGCAGGATACGAGATTATGATTTTTATCAGATGGATCTTTTTTCAAAAATGGATTATGAAAAGTTGAGCACTATCGATTCGATGGTTGATGAATTGAGAGAAAGATACGGAATAGATTCTGTTAAAAGAGCTGTATTTGTAAAACCGCCACTAGATCATATGTCAGGCGGAATCTCAAGAGAAAAAGAGATGTTGAATATATGAAATTAAAGATTATATAAGAGGATGTGGAATAATGGCAGCCTTTGGAATAGGAACCAATACTAATATAAATAATGTTTCAGTAGTTGAAATGAAAGGAAATCAGGTAGAAGTGACATGTGATTGCTGGTTTTCAAGAAAAGGAAAGACTCTGCCACAGCTTATCAAATACGAGGATGAGAATGGTGAAATACAAACAATAAATTCTATCCGGGTAATTTCCACAGAAGATAAGTTTTATTGTGGAATCAAAACAAGAGAGTTTAACTGTCAGGAGGGATAGATGGGATCATATTTGAATTTAAACTAATCCTTAGAAAAGAAGAGTGCAAGTGGTATATAGTTAGATAGAATTTGAAAAATAAACATAACCTTGCGGGCATGTTTATTGGACAGGTAAAAGAAGATAATGGATAAAAGAAGCGGGCAACTGCCATTAGTTAGAGATAAGGAGCAACTAAAGTATTATGCTGTTCTTATGTATACTTGGATATCTTCAAAACCATTAAATATGATTTACAATTATTGGAAACATGATAAATTATTACAAAAAGAGAGGGGTGATATGGCATAATAATGAAAAATATTTATTTGATTCAAAAAGTAAGGAACATATTAATTGGGTTATTAATGCATTAATTGCGGATATCGATAGTATGTTAAGATTTAAATTAAAAAATTATTTTTCTAATTATTATCTATTAGTTTCAGCTAAAAACGGAACTGAAATTGCAGGAGCAGATTGGTCGAAATTTCTAGAATATGGGACTACTGATAAGTCCATTATTGATTTGCAAAATATTGGTTTACCAAGGCACCTTGCTATGGTAATTAGCCAAGAATACCAACAATCTTTATCATATGATGGCGATGATTTGATTGAACTTAAAGTTCATAAACTTTTAGAAGATATGGATAAAGAAAAATACAAATTAGAGTATAAAGAAATAATTGAAATTTATGGAATAGATATTTAGTTGTTTTCAGAAAAAGGGAGATCTTATTTTTGATATTAAAATGATATTAAAAGCTTCCCCAAAACCATAGAATATATATAATAAGAGTAAAAACTTAATGAAAATAAATTAAGTTATATTGGACAACAATACATACATCTTTCCTGGTAGGGAGTTTGAATGGCATCAATTGGGTTTTAAATCGTCTGTGATTCGAATTTAATGCAAATAGGAATAACTATTCGAAAAACTATACTTTTGATATTCTTTTGAATGTATTTTTTTGAAAAATTATATAAAAATAATTATAACGTTAATAAGTAAGTGACATCAAATTAAAACTTGTTAAAGAATAATTTTATGAAACTACTTTTGTCTACAGCCCGAGTCATCCTTCAGGAGTGCGTATTTTGTGTTAAGTGGTGGATATTGTGGTAAAACAAGATGACATATCTGAAATTATTTCTCAAAATTACATTTATAATTATTCAAAATTGTGTTATCCTATCCACATAACAAGGATGTAAGAAGCGTGGAATCGTGCAACAATTGCAACAAAGTTGTGCAACATTTTTTGTCAGGTGACTAAAACCCGCATGAAATAAGGGTTTGTAGGCTGTAGGTACGAGGCCTCCAAAACCGTTCACGGGGGTTCGAATCCCTCTTCCCCTGCTACAATAGCAAGAGTAGATTCATGCACGAAAATATAAGAAGACTCATTAAACATAATGCGAAATTCGCTATGTTTAATGGGTCTTTTGTTCGCAAGTATAAGCGGATTTTTAAATTTGAAGATAAGAGTTAAATAAGACGGGTAAAAATAGTTAC
>RRZU010657588.1_pt1 | contig 13957 bp, 10 predicted proteins | sample 2165561 | NCBI WGS metagenome assembly RRZU01 (sample SAMN10456909, study PRJNA506462) | wastewater metagenome | isolation source: wastewater sludge | place: USA: Moscow, Idaho
CTTTTGAGTACCGTAACCAACTACTACCACTTCGTTCATATTGGTAGATAATTCTTCCAGAACGATGTTGACAGTATTGGATTTACCTACTATTACCTCTTTTGGCTGAAATCCAATACATGTAATCAGGATTATATCCCCTTCTTTAGCTTTTATAGAGAATTTCCCGTTTACATCAGTGATAGAACCCATTTTGGCATCTTTTACCTTTACTGTGGCTCCGATAACAGGTCCGCCTGTATTGTCCAATACTTCTCCGGTAATATCTCCCGGTTCAGTCTGAAGGACAATTGTGTTTGGCTGATCAATCACAGGATTTACTTCGGCATTTGTTGCCGATATGCTCATCCAGGCAAAAAGACTAACCAAACATAGTAAGAGGAAGTTTGGCTTTTTAAGAAAGGATTCCATTCTTGACCTTTGATTAAAATAACTTTTCATATTGGTCCTTGTTAGTTAATAATATTTTAATTTGAATAAATAGTTGATTATATCAGTGGTAAATGCTTAGTGCTATAATTTATATTAGATTTAATTCATGGTTATTATCTCTCTGAGAAAGCTCCCAGTTTTTTATAGTATTCGTATCGTTTAGCATATATTTCGTGTTTCTCTTTATTCGGAGTATATGAACAACATTGATCCTTTATTATTACAGTCTGTGCAGCTTCAACATTCGGATAGATACCTGCTACAGTTGCTGCAAACATCGCTGATCCGAGAGCACAGGCTTGCTTAGATCCGGAAATATGGATAGGCATATCGAGTACGTCGGATAATGTTTGCATAACGAAAGAAGACTTTTGAGAAATACCGCCTGTACCAATTATTTCTTCTATTTCTACTCCGTTTATTAGCAAATGATCTACAATGGCTTTTGTACCGAAAGCTGTAGCTTCTACCAGTGCACGGAATATTTCAGCAGCATCAGTTGACAACGATAAGCCGGAGAGACTTCCCTTCAGCAGATAATTCATATATGGATTGCGTCTTCCGTTTAGCCAGTCAGTGGCTAGTAGCGAGTCTTCTTTTAATATTATTTTTTCTGCGGTTTCTGTTAATTGGATGAGCATATTGTTTGATATTTCATCCAGTAGTTGGTTTTTTTTCTCTTCATCCAGAAGTGATGAGCGGCCGATTATATCATTTACCGGATTGAATATCATTTTTTTAAACCATGCATATACATCTCCGAATGCAGACATTCCGGCTTCAAATCCAATCATTCCGGGAATTATAGATCCGTCGACTTGCCCCGAAATTCCTTCGATAAGGTTATCTCCGACTTTTTCGCGAGGCATTACGGCCATATTACAGGTGGAAGTACCAAGATTCTGTACCAGGGTTTTGTATCTGACTCCGGCTCCTACTGCTCCTGCATGAGCATCTGTATTTCCGATACCTACCATTACATTGGTTGACAGGTCTAATTTCTCAGCCCATTCTTTACATAAGAATCCTGCCGATTGATCACAGGTGTAAGTATGCTGATCTAGCCGGTCGGCATATCCATCAAACAAAGGGCTTAGGCGGTTTAAGAATTGAGGAGAAGGGAAGCCTCCCCAACTTTCAGCCCACATCGCTTTATGGCCTGCCGAGCACCTGCTCAATTTTATATGTTCAGCTTTATTGGCTCCTGTTAATATTGACGGTATCCAATCGCAATGCTCGATAATGCTGTATGCATCTTCTTGAAAACCCTCTTCTGCTCTAAGGGCGTGCAGTGCTTTAGCCCAGAACCATTCGGAAGAATAATTTCTTCCAGAATAGGCTGTGTAATCTACGTTCCAATGTGAACAAAGGGCGTTTATCTCATAGGCTTCCTGCAATGCTGTGTGATCTTTCCACAGAATGAACATCGCATTCGGATTATTTTTATATTTATCCAATAATGCCAAAGGGACTCCTTCTTTATTGATAAGGCATGGTGTACTACCTGTAGTATCCAGTGCAATCGCTTTTATATAATCCTTGACTCCCGGATTTTGTTTCAATAGATCGCAGATAACATATTCCAAACCCTCGATATAATCGAGAGGATGCTGCCGAAACTGATTTTCGGGAGGGTTACAGTATAAGCCTTTTTTCCATCGTGGGTATTCAAATACCGATACACCCAGTTCTTCACCTGTAATGGCATTTACAAGTAACGAGCGAACAGAATCAGTTCCGTAATCAATGCCTATTACATAAGAATTTTCCATATTTACAGCCTTTATATTGATTCATTCTTTGATAGTATCCTTATTACTTAGTGTTATGAATTTTGTAAGGAAAGCACCGATAAAGTACAAACCTGCCAATATCCATATTATTCCTTCACTGCCAACATAGCGGAAAAATATTCCCACGATGGCAGGTCCGACAAATACAGGCAATCCGGCACCTAGATTAAGGACTGATACAGCCGCTCCTTTATCTTTTTTTACAAGAGAAGGAACAAGTGCGCTCAATGGGACATAGCCTGCCAGTAATGCACCCCATAACATTCCGCATATCATAACAATCCAGTAATTACCCATCGATAATTGAGGAGAATAATAGAATAGGAGCGTAGACAGACCACAGCCAACACCTCCGAACCACATGACGGTATTGCGCCAACCTACGCGATCTCCTACAAAACCGAAAATAAGATTGAAAATGATATTCGAGGTGAAGATTGTACCCCATATTTGTAACCACTGGGTCGTAGTAAACCCATATTCGTACATATATAAAGGTAGGAAAACCGGAAAGGCAAATTGCGCGGTTGTATTAATTACTCTGACAATACCTCCCAACAATACCTTAGGCTCTTCTTTCATAATAGTAATGGCACTGAATAATTCTTTTATTTTTTTGCCAGTACTTTCTTTTTTAATATTTTCCTGTTTCGATTTGTTTATTACCAATGTGAAGATTACACCGAGTAGAGCCCAAAATACAGATGACCAAAGTGTATCCAGATGTCCGAATTTTTTTATACTCCAGCTTGAGTAATATGCTCCTAATACATTCAGTCCTCCTGTGAACACAAACCAGAACCAACCGACTGCTCTTCCAAGCCTGTTTTGAGGGGTGCTGTATGTTATCCATACAAGAAATGAATAGGCAAATAATGGATAACCAAATCCTCGGAGAGCATAAGTGCACAGCATGGCTGTGTAATTCAAATCGGGCAATGAAAGCCCTACAAATCCTATTGTTCCGGCCAGATACAGAATAAAACCCATCGCCATTACTTTTCTTACTCCGTATGCTTCTGCCAGTACTCCTGAAAACCACGCAGAAATTGCAATCGTTATTCCATAAGTGGTAAATAGCAGGGCTGACTCCTGTATACTAAGTCCACGTTCTATCAGATAAGGGCTTAGCCAGCCTTGTTCAATTCCGTCTCCCATCATGAAAACGAGAATTCCAAGGTAACCCCATATCAGGTGCTTCGGTAATCCTATTTTATCGAATATGTTTGTACTATGTTGTGAATTATCCATGATATTTGAGTGTGCTTCCGTTTGTTATGTACGAATTGAAATAGAATTTCGCGTATTTTGAATGAGCTTTCCAAAAACAGATAAGTCTTCTACTATAATATCCGGCAACGAATCTACAAGTTTTACATCCTCCGTTGTTGTTTCTCCTGTTAAAACCAGAACTCCCAGTGCATTTGCATTTTTTGCTAGTTGTATATCCGTATAGATCCGGTCTCCTATCATAGCAACTTCGGACGGTTTAAGGGAGTAACGTTCAAGGATGCCATCCAACATTTTGGCATCGGGCTTTCCTATTACAATATCCGGGCGTCTATCTGTGGCTTTTTCGATACATGAACAAATAGAACCACAATCAATAAGTGTAATAGGTTGATCGGTTGGGCATACTTTATCCGGATTGGTGGCTATATAAGGCAATCCGTTTTGTATCCACCAAGTCGCGCGACAAAGTCTTGCATATGTCAGAGACATATCGAATCCAACCACAACTCCGTCAGGTTTGTCTTCAGGATTATCTAATGTTGAAATGAATCCGGCATTTTCAAACTCCTTTATCATACTGGGTGTTCCAAGTATGAATAAACGTTTCATTTCAGGATAATTGATCTTTATAAAATCGATAGTAGCCTGTGCGGAGGTGTATATTTTTTCCCGTGTAGTTGGAATACCCATTTTGCTGAGGTGCGCCAAATAATCGTTTATACTTTTTGACGGGTTGTTTGTGAGGAAAGAATATCCAATACCTATATTTTCCAGTCCGTCCAGGAATGCTATAGTAAAAGGGAATAGTGTGCTTCCGTTGTAGATAGTCCCATCCATATCCAGCACTACATGCTTAATGTTTTTGAGATTGTCATACAACTCACTAAAGTCCTTTATCCGCATCAGATTAAAATATATACTTTCGTTTAGATTCATAATATTGATCTTTTAATCGTTATAGCCGTCTGCTTTTGCATTCCATGCCAAAAGAAATACCACTGTACCTACTATACCGGATCCGATAAGAGCTAATAGTGAAGTATTCCAACCATAGCTATCCGTTAACAATCCTAACCCCCATCCTGTAGCAATACCGCTTGCATAGCCAAAAAGCCCGGTAAATCCTACTGCGGTAGCAGCCGCTTTTTTAGTTGCTAAATTAGACGCAGCAATACCTACCAGGGCTTGAGGACCATAGATAAAAAATCCAGCAACAATTAATAATGAAGTTGATAACCAAACAGATGAAGCGGCTGTTTGAGAAAATAAAAACATAAATAGAGTAGCCATGCTCATGCAAATAGCGCAGACACGCACGGCTTTGCCTTTGAAAAATTTATCCGTACTCCAACCGGCTAATAACATTCCGGCAATTCCGGCAATTTCAAATCCTGCAACCATCCATGCTGCCTGATGTAGCTCTACACCCTTCCACTCTTTAAGGAGGGTAGGCCCCCAATCCAATACGGCAAAGCGGACAGTATATACGAAAAAGTTTGCTACAGCAATAACCCGGATATAATAATTTCCGAATACTTTTTTACGGACAAAAGAGTAAAATTGGTCACCTTCTTTGTTTTCAGTTTCATCTTCTTTTTTCTCAGAAGTAATTTCGGGTAAACCTACCGATTTTGGAGTGTCGCGAAGAGCGAACCATAAGTATATGGCGCCCAGCATTGCAATCATAGAAGGTATAAAGAAACACCATCTCCAACCCAGAGAAACGACATAACCACATACAATAACAACCAAACCTGCTCCTATTGAGTGGGAAGTATTCCATATCGACATTTTAGTAGCCAGTTCATGTGGAGGAACCCAATGTGTAAGCAATCGCGCACATGGAGGAAAACCCATTCCCTGAAACCATCCGTTAAACATCCAAACAATACCGAAAACAAAGACTGCAGAACTAAAACCGAAAATGATATTGCAAATTGAAGACAACAATAACCCTGTTATCATGAAGTATCGGGCATTTACTCTGTCTCCGATGAATCCATTTACAAATTTTGATAAACCATATATCAATCCATGTAAGGTTAGGAAGATCCCGAGTTCAGCTTTTGTTATGCCCAAATCAGTCTGCATAGCAGGCATAGCTATACTTAGATTTTTTCTTACGAAATAGAACATAGCATATCCTATCATGGTAGCTACAATGGTCCTTGTCTGCCAATATTTGAACTTCTTGACTTGTTCGACCGTCATTGTTGTGTATGTATTTTGCTGCCCTTCATTCATGGGATATCGAATTTATTGTAACGAATAAACTTTACTGATTTCCCAAATTCCATCTTTTCCGAATAGTTTATCCAACCATTTATTCTGAAGATTTGTTCGTACAGCTATATCTAGCACTGTAAATCGTCTGCGGATATACTGAGCTCTTACGAATGTCTGTTTCAGATACTCTCGAGATATCCCTATTTCTTCGGGTTCGGTTGGAGCTCCTACTAATTTTAGTCGTCTTTTGGCTTCTTCGAATGGAATTAGCTGGTTTGAGATTTTTTCTTTTATCTCATCCCAGTTATTTTTTAATTTTTGCAGTTGTTCTGCTAGTTCTTCTTTGCTTATGTATTTTGCTTTTGTCTCCTGTGCACCTATTTCAGGGAAATCTGTATTTTTGAATATCTCCAATGATTCTTTCGCCAATTCTTCTGCTGTGGGCCAATTCTTACAGCAAGCTTCTATATCAAGGTCTGCGATCGGAGTTCTTAATATCTCTTCGTATAAAGCAATAATCGATAAAGTACCTATTGCAACCTGAAAACCATGGGATATATGTTCTCCATTATTGAGATGATGTTCCATGTTCCACAGATGACTGAACTGGTGTTCTGCTCCGGAAGCAGGACGGCTCGACTTTGACCACTGCATCGCGAATCCGCCTAACATAAGACCTTCTGTCAGAGCCGATATGGCCTGAGGATCGCTATTACGAACTCCCTGAGGATCGGCCAACGAATCATGTAAGCCATCCTGAATAATAGACCAAGACTTATCATCAATTTTTTCTACATCCAACATATCAGATAAAATCCAATCGGCGCCCGCCGTTATTTTTGCGAATAAGTCGGCGTAGCCTGATGCTGTCATTTCTTTTGGGGCTTTACTTATAATAGCAATATCGGCTAAACAAGCCTGAGGAGCAGGACAGTTGAATGTCTGCTTAGCTCCATCAGCTGTAATGGATGCTCCAAAGGCTGTATAGCCATCCATAGACGCAGCTGTAGCTACGCACATATATGGACGCTGTGTTAAGTGAGAAGACAATTTGGTAAGGTCATTGATTGTACCTGAACCAACAGCTATGGGGATAGCTTCATGACTCTTCAAAGAGTTGACGAGTATATCCACATACGAGTATTCGGCATAGAGATCTTCGACAGCGTAAATGAAAGGCGATTGCTGTACGATTCCTTCTTTTCTCAGATTTTCTGCTACGGTTTTTCCCGCAATCTCGTATGTTGTAAGATCGGCTACGATTACAGCTTCTTTGCCTGGAAACTGCTCCTTAAATAATTGTCCGACTTTATCTAATATATCAAATCCTATGATAAGGGCTTTGGTATCATTAGCCGATTTTAGTGCACTTTCAACTTTTGACATTTCGTATTAGTTTTATATTAGTGTTATAGAGTCTTTTCTATTTGTTATTTAAAACTTTCCAAATTTCAATTGGATAATCTGATTCAATTATATCGGGGTTCTTGTCTATCTCTTGTCTGTATGCAATAGATCTTTCTTTTTCTAATTCTATTTTATCATGAGTAGGGGATACCGATATCATGCATTTTACTCCTTTTTGGTGTAAAAGATCTACGATATCTTTGTTTTCCTCATTTATAGTAGGACCTACATAGGCGATCATATTTTTCCATGGAACGCCAGATATAGCCATATCTTCGTATTCTTTCTTATTACGCATAAATGCCGATAACATTATATTAGGGAAATAATCGTAATAATATCTTGCCTGAGCTCCGGTATGAACTGTCAACATAATATAATTTTGGGCATCACATTTCTTTATTATATCTACGATCATACTCATTGGTACATCTTTTTTATCCAGATTGACCACGGTTTTTCCTTTACTCCATAATATTATATCTTCTAATTTTGGTATTTTACAGGAGGTTATTTGGCCTTTATGATCTTTCAATCTCAACGATTGCAACTCTTTCCATGTATAGTCAGATAGTTTTCCGCTACCGTTGGTTGTTCTGTCTAAAGTAGCATCGTGCATGAGAACGATGACACTATCTTTTGTCAGACGAGGGTCAATTTCAAAAAATGCAGGCATTGTTTCGGTTACTTTCTGCAAACCCTCCATGCTGTTTTCCGGATACATACCCTCTTTGCCACCTCTATGTCCGCTTATTATAATTGAATTGCCGGCTGTGTATTTGAAATGCTGTTGAACTTCGGTTTCTGTGTTTATCTTTTTCTTGGAATTTTGATTTATACTCACGCAACTAAAAGAAAAGTATCCATAAAAAAATATAATCGGAAGGACTATATAATATGTATAGTTTGTTCTCATAGGTGTATTGATTTCAGTTTTAGTCATTTTATCAATCTGAAAAGAAAGTAATCTTTCGTTTTCTTATCATTTAGGTGCGAATATATGATAAAAAACAAGAATACGCAATAATTAGCAGCATTATTTTTTCGTTAAAAATATGTTTCGTTTCTTTTTAGAAATTGTGAAGATTCATTTTTGCTTTATATGAATAAATATTTACATTTGTATTTGCAAATCAAACTTCAAAGAATTTTATGATTAGTATTGCGGAAAGACATAAATATATTTTAGATACACTTCAGAAAGAAGGGTATGTGAAAGTTTTGGATCTGGCTAAAAGCCTGGATGTAACACCTGTTACTATTCGAAAAGACCTGAAGATCCTTGAAGAGAAAGGTGCTCTTTACCGTACGCATGGAAGCGCAAGTCCGGCTAATCCGCATGCAGGAGACAGGAATGCTACGGAAAAAGAAAAAATAAAACCGGATGAAAAGAGAAAGATAGGAGAGATTGCAACCAAGCTTATTGAGAAAAATGATTCTATAATAATAAATTCAGGCTCCACAATCTGTGCCTTTGCTGAGCAAATAGAACCGAAAGATGGGCTTACTATTGTTACCGCATCTCTTAAAGCAACCATGATTTTAAGTGAGAAAGAACCGATCAATGTAATTCAGTTGGGAGGTATATTCAGAAAAAAATCAGTGTCGGTTATCGGTCGGTATGCACAAAGTTTTTTGAAAGATATCACATGCTCCAAATTATTTTTAGGAGTTGATGGGTTCGATATCGATTTGGGAGTGACGACATCGAATCTAGAAGAAGCGGAGTTAAATAAAGCAATGATGGATGTTGTATCCAAAATAATTATTCTGGCAGATTCTTCCAAGTTTGGGAAAAAAGGGTTCGGGAAAATTTGTGATGTGGACAAGATAGATGTTATAATTACAGATTCAGGGATATCTTCGTCAATGATAAAACAGATCGAAGAACAGGGAATAGAATTAATAATCGTATAAGCTCTATAATATAACTTTTACTGCAAACAGTCTGCCAAGACGGTAAGAGGGTGTTTACATTGTTTCGATGTCGACATTTCTATCTGCCATTTGCACGTTTCGCAATCCGACACAATGTAATCAAAATTACCGCTTTCTATTTGCTGGAACAACTCCTTGCCAATCTCTTGCGATGTTGGATAATTTTCTTTTTTGAAACCATACGTTCCTGCTATTCCACAGCATTGAGAATTCAATACGACCAGTTCTATACCCGGTATTTGTTTCAATAATTCGATGGAATAATAAGACCATCCGAGCTTTTCCATATGGCAAGGCGTATGATATCCTATCCGTATCTTTTTATTGATGAATTTCAATTTTTTGGCAGCATTTGATTCATCCAGTAAACGATATATGTATCGTGTTGCCAGCTCTATGTTATCCTTTATGTCCGAATTGTTTATATTCAGTATATTGGGATATTCGTCTCTTATCGTGAAAACACAGGTAGAAGATGTTGCAACTACAGTTCTATTGTCTTCTATTATTGATTTGCGTATGTGTTTAATGTTATCTTCACCATGTTTTTGGGCTTCATTGATGAAACCGTTTGATATCATGGCAACTCCACAGCATTTTTCTTTTTCGAGTAATTGTACACCTATCCCTAACGCATTAAAAACTTTGATCATATCTTTTCCTAATGTTGGATTATTATAATTAACATAACAACCATGGAAATATGAGACTTGAGTTTTATACTTGCTTTGGCTTTCTTTTTGTTTTTTCATCCAACTTCTGAATGTGCCAAATGAATACAGAGGGAAGACCCTGTGTTTGTCTATGGATAAAATTGAATCCAAAATCATTTTAGTTGGCTTCAGCTTCATGACTGAATTTACGATAGGAGCGAACGGGGTAGCAAGAGTTCCTACCAAATCAGTATGACTAAGGATGTAATCTCTGAGTTTTGGTTTATTTTTGCTGTATTTAATACGGGCAAGTTGTATGATATCTCCGATATGAACATTCGATGGGCACGCAACTTCGCAACGTTTACAATTTAAACAGTATTTTAATGACTCATCATAATAGTCTGGCAATTTTAACCGAAACCTTTCCTGATCCGGGCCACCGTGTTTAGGACCAGGGAAATTCAGATTTATAGGCAATACAGGGCAATACGCTGTACAAACCGTACATTTTATGCATTGCTCGAAGTTATTACTACTTTCGTTTATATTGTTCATTGTTTAGCTTTTTATTATTTGGTCGACAATATACATCGCACTGAGGATGGATACTCCTGCTCCGCAACCTTCTTTTATAGGGTTGAATCCGCTAAGGATTGCTCCGGACACATACAGATTATCTATAACTTTTCCGGATACCATACCTTGCAGATTGTTGTTTGTTTTCACTCCAAAACTATGGTAGTTCTGTTTGTCGTAAAAATTATTGCTATACCAGTTTTTTCTCTCCGGGATAAAATCTACATCGAGGTTGAATATTGGTTCATATATATTTTGAGGCGAAGCTATCAGTCCTTTACTGAAAAAACTTCCTGTTGCCAATATAAAATTGTCGCCTTCTAAAGGTATATTCCCATGATTTTGAGTAAATATCTTTAGAATTCTATTATTATAGGCAATGCCATTTTTAACTTCGTCTCCGAGCATGTATACTCCCCCTAAAGATTCGAAATATTTGCGTAGGCATTGTTGATAATGTATTCCGGCTACAGATGGCGGAGTAGTTGCGATTAATTTAATGTTTCTACCTGTGATCTCAGATAAAGATTTTAAAGCAAGAGCAGAATTAAGGCCTATACACGCAGGTAAGACAATCATCTCATATTTGGAGTCTAATTGCTTTATTCTTGTTGCTAAATCATCGAGAGCTTTGTGATTATCAAACACTCTGGCGATATTTGTGGCCCTGAGTTCGCTCGGATTATGGCGTAATGGTTCCAAAAAAGGAAAATCTATTTCTATAATATCACTCTGAGTCCCTGATTTTGAAAATTCGTCTGCTATAAACTTCGGGTAAAAATCAATAAATCCTGAAAAGTTCAGAATAACTATATTTTTCCATTCCAGTTTATTTTTGTTAGATGTTATGAACTCAGAACCTGTAAGCCATGTGGGTCTTAGTGTTCCCAAAGGTGTAACCCTGTAATGGTTTCTTTGGGCTGATCCCTCTATGTTTATGCCGGCTTCCCGCAGGAGCTGTTCACCCTCATTTATAAAAGTCTCAATATTATCTTTTCCTATCTTTGCGTATGGATGTTGAGGATTTGTTTCCAGTAATTGGAAAATGGCTTCTGTGGGGTTGGATATGCTTTCATCAGAAGAGCTCATATTCAGCAGATCGAACGATCCGGATGAAAAATGCAGAGCGCTTTGCCCGGAAGAAATAATAACACATTTCTTGTGGGACTTTTGTAGTTTTATTCCACATATCAGACCAGATAATCCGCCTCCAATAACTACAGTGTCAAATTTCATAACTTGTTAATTTTGATGAATTATCTAAACCACATACAGATTCATATACCCAAGAAGTATATTCGCTTTCTCGTAAGCTATCGCCCCATGCTACCGGATATATGCCTTTCCATCTTTCATTGATAAATGAGGCGAGATCCTCTTTTGCTTTGGTGGTGCATAACACTTTCTTTTCGTGCAGCAATCCTGCCGCACGACAGGCGCATAATTCACCTTGGCAAGTACCCATCCCGAAACGTGTTCGGCGACGCAAGTCTACTAGATTAGTTACAGATAATTCCTCTATAGCATATTTTATTTCTCCTTCAGTTACAGCTTCGCATTCACAGACCAAGCCCCCGCTATCACTACCAAATAATTTTTCTGCAAGATCCCCATGTCTGTGAATCATTGAGTTGCTGATGGCAGCAGAAATATCTTTAGATTTTTCTTTTGCTTTATCTATCCCGTTGCGTGAACCTGGCAACTTGACTTCAGCAGTAGTGCATCGTGCATCGATATTAAGCTTTTCGCAAATCATATCAGTAGTCCATTCTGCCATGAGTCTGTATGTCGTGAGTTTACCTCCTGTAATAGTTATAAATCCTTTTAAACCATCACGTTTTTCATGGTCCAGTAATACAATTCCACGGCTTGCATTGCGTCCGGTAGGATCGTCATCTGTTGCAACCAGAGGTCGTACTCCTGCATAACCTCTGAGAATACGGGTTTTGGATAGCATTGGAGCTAATTTCTCTCCTTCTCTCATAAGAATATTTACCTCATCGAGAGTAACGCTCATGTTATCTATCTGATCATATGGCACATGAGTAGATGTTGTACCTATCAAACAAATGGTATCTCCCGGCACCAAAATATCGGCATCGGCAGGTTTTCGGCATCTGTTTAGCACCATCTTATTGATACGGTGTCCGAAAATCAAAAGGGAGCCTTTTGCCGATAACATTTTTATTTTCAAGTCGGCATATTCGGCTATACGTTGCCCCCATATTCCTCCTGCATTTACAACGATTTGAGCATATATTTCTTTTATTTCTTTCGTTTTATGATCATATGCTCTCACACCTATGATCGTATCCTGATTCCTGATTAAACTAATTACTTCGTGATAGGTAAATATTTCAGCGCCATGATTTTTGGCATCCATAATATTTGATGCTGTCAAACGAAAAGGGTCTATAGAACCATCAGGAACCATTACAGCTCCTACTATATTAGGGTTTATTGAAGGGTCAATCTGCAAAGCCAATTTTGGATCAACTACTTCTACATTTATGCTTGCATTTCGGCATGCAGTAACAAACGATGCCTGATAGTTCAGGTCATCTTCCGGAAGACTTAAGAAAAATCCCTTGCTATCTTCTATGCAGTGACTGGCTACTTCTTTTAGTATGAGATTTTCTTTAATGCACTCTTCAGCAGACTCTTTGTCGGTAACTGCATAACGAGCCCCACTGTGAAGAAGTCCATGATTCCGTCCGGTAGCTCCTGTGGCAATATCCGATTGTTCCAATAAGACGGTTTTAAGTCCGCGATAAGCGCAATCTCTAGCTATACCGGCTCCTGTTGCTCCTCCACCAATAATTATAACATCATAAATTGATAATGTTTCGAAACTCATAATGTTTCATTTAATGCATAAAGTGTGATTTTATTGCAAATAAATAAAATAAAAATCATAAAAGGAAGCAAATTGAAATATATTTTTATTAAAAGAAAGTTACGGTTTTGTGTTTAGAATACAAAACGAAGAGGTATAGTCTGTATAAGTATTTAATACGTAGGGAATTTGCATAAAACAGATTTTTAGAATTGGATTCCGTTGAATATTGACCAAGTCGGTTGGACAAATATTGGATATGATGTTTTTCTTTTCTATTTTGTCCAATGCAGTTTTTATTTCGTTCTTGTAAAGTTTATTATCTTTGTATCCTCGAAAATCGGCATTAACAAGTTATTTGTTCTGGTTTTGTTACTCGCTATGCTTTTCAAGACAATAATACTATTGATTATAAATGAATTAAACGAATATAATGGCATTACAATGTGGTATAGTAGGCCTTCCTAATGTAGGAAAATCTACTCTTTTCAACTGTCTGTCGAACGCTAAGGCGCAATCGGCAAACTTTCCTTTTTGTACAATTGAACCGAATGTAGGTGTTATCACTGTTCCTGACGAGCGGATAAATAAACTTGCCGAACTGGTAAAACCAAACAGAATCGTACCTACTACCGTAGAGATAGTAGATATTGCCGGACTTGTAAAGGGTGCAAGCAAAGGAGAAGGGTTGGGAAATAAGTTCCTTGCCAATATACGCGAGACAGATGCTATTATCCATGTTTTACGCTGTTTCGACGACGATAATATTACACATGTCGATGGGAGTGTAAATCCTGTTCGCGATAAGGAAATTATCGATATAGAGCTTCAGCTGAAGGATTTGGAGACACTTCAGTCCC
>RRZU013001918.1_pt1 | contig 13957 bp, 8 predicted proteins | sample 2165561 | NCBI WGS metagenome assembly RRZU01 (sample SAMN10456909, study PRJNA506462) | wastewater metagenome | isolation source: wastewater sludge | place: USA: Moscow, Idaho
GTGATACAACATTTGCCAGTTCAACCGTATTTAATTGAATAGGTAAATTAAATGCGCGTTCAAATTGACGATATCCTGCTCCATCTACAATTGCTACAGAATTATTTTCAATAATAGCTGTAACGAGTGAAATATATAAATTGTAGTTATGTTCTTTAGTTTCCTCACGCATTTCTTTTAGTATATCTTCTTTATGAATTAATACATCATTAATATCTACAACATTGACTTGACCAATACGAACGGTTTCAGCACCCATTTCAAATGTCTTTGCATCATCATTTAAAATTTCAGCTGCTGTTTTATCTGCGATGTCTGTTCCTGCCTTAAGCATAGCCATACCATACTCATTTAAAATAACACCTGCTATTTCAGCTAATTCTTCAGCAGCATGTACATCTTGAGGAGTACAGGTAGGTGATTTTAGTAAAAGTGTATCTGAAATAACAGCCGACAAAAGGATTCCTGCGATATTTGCAGGAAGTTCCACTTCATATTCTTTAAATAATTTTAAGAGAATAGTAGCTGTACTCCCTAAAGGTTCCGCTCGATAATACAAAGGATCCGAAGTTTGAAAATTAGCGATTCGGTGATGATCGATTACAGCTTTCACGGTAACATCCTTAATGTCTGCCACGCTTTGTTGTGCTTCGTTGTGGTCCACTAATACCACTGCATCTACTTCATTTGCCACAGTTTCGACAACTCGGGGTGCTTTTAAATTGAAATAGTCTAGAGCATAAGATGTTTCAGCATTAGGTTTACCTAATGCTACTGGTTCAGCTTCATAAGATAAAGCATTTATTAAATAACTGGTTGCAATCGCAGATGCGATTGTATCCGTATCAGGTTTTTGGTGTCCAAAAACTAATAATTTACTCATGTTTTCACTCCTATTTTATAACATTCTCTATATAGAATAATTGAAATAGCATATGATAGCAATTATTATTCTGTAAATTGACTCTCATATAGTTTATAGTAAAATCCTTTTTGAGCGAGTAGTTCTTCATGATTTCCTTGTTCAATAATCTGCCCGTTATCCATCACCAGAATACGATCAGCATCTTGAATAGTCGATAAACGGTGAGCAATGACAAAACTGGTACGCCCTTCCATTAAGCGGTCCATCGCTTTTTGAATTAAAATTTCTAAACGCGTATCGACTGAACTCGTAGCCTCATCTAAAATTAAAATTTTTGGATCCGATAATAAAGCACGTGCGATTGTCAGTAATTGTTTTTGTCCTTGTGAAATATTTGAAGATTCTTGATTCATTACCATATCATAACCACCTGGTAAAGTTCGGATGAAGTGGTCCACATTCGCTACTTTTGCTGCTTCAATAATTTCTTCGTCCGTCGCTTCTAAGTTACCAAAACGAAGATTTTCTTTAATTGAACCTTCAAACAACCACGTATCCTGTAACACCATCCCAAAATGCGAACGGTATTCTTGACGTGACAAGGAACGAATATCTTTTCCATCCACCAGTATTTGGCCACTATCTACGTCATAAAAACGCATGAGCAAATTAATCATTGTTGTCTTACCTGCACCAGTTGGTCCTACAATCGCAATAGTTTCGCCTGATTTTACATCCACTGTGAAATTTTGGATTAATGGTCTTTCTGGATTATAACTAAATGAAACATCGTCAAATTCAACTTCTCCAATAACTTCCTCAGAATAGGTTTCAGTAAAGCCTTGTTCTTCATTCTCTTCATCGATCACTTCAAACACTCGATTAATTGCTGCAGCAGCACTTTGAATCAAACCTGTAAGCTGTGAGAGCATTTGCATCGGCTGATTAACTTGCCAGACGTATTGAGTAAAGGCTTGAAGATTACCAATCGTCATTCGTTCTGCTAAGGTTAATAAACCACCAAAGAAGGCTATTACAACATAGGCACTATGCGACACAAATGTTATCAGCGGACGAATCAATCCAGAAGTAAAGCTCGCTTTAAAACCAACTGAACTTAATTGCTTTGTAATCGAATGAAATTCTTCGTTTGCTTGGGTCTCGCGACCATATAATTTAATTTCATTAAAACCAGTTAAATTTTCTTGAACAAAACCATTCATTCGTCCTAAAGCGTCCGCTTGAGCTTTGAAATATGGCTGCGATTTATTGATCATTAATTTAGCTATAAGACCTGAGATCGGAATAACAGCTAACATAATTAAAGCAAACTGCCATTGAATCAACAGCATCATTGTAATCACTAATAATAATTGTAATACAGCATTAAATATTTGTAAAATAGACATTTGGAAAGCCTGAGATATTGTATCAATATCGTTCGTTATTCGGTTTAAAATATTTCCAAATTGATGCTGGTCGAAATAAGAAATAGGGAGTCGGTTTAACTTATTTGAAATTAATGTTCTTAAATCATAAGTCATATTTTGAACTGCTTCGGTCATGAAATAAGTTGAGCCATAAGTGGAAACTTGGCCAATTACCCCACGAATAAAGTAAATGATTAACATAGTGTAAAGATAGCTGTAATTTAGACCAGCCCCAGCTGTACCTCGAATCATAGCCACAACGTTTGCTGTAATTTCAGTGATCATTAAACCGAAAATAAAAGGTTCTAACACATTCGCGATTACTTGTAATACAACAAGAATTAAGGAGCCAAATAGACGGGCTTTGTATGGTTTAAAAAATGGCCAAATTCTCAAAAAACTCGAATAGATTGAAGTGTTATTCTCAACACGTGGTTCTTTATGCATGGTCTGTCTCCTCCTCTTCTTTTATCTGTGATTGCGCAATTTCTTGGTAAATTTTACTATGATTCATTAATTCATCGTGTGTTCCATGATCAATTATTTTTCCTTCTTCCAGTACAAAAATCTGATCGGCATTTTGAATACTTGATACACGTTGAGCCACTATAATAACTGTCGCATCACCAGTAATTTCTTTTAGGCGACGTCTAACTTCTGCATCCGTTCGATAATCAAGTGCCGAGAAACTATCGTCAAAAATATAAATATCAGGTTGTTTCACAATTGCTCGTGCAATCGATAAACGTTGTTTTTGTCCACCTGATAAGTTACTACCTCCCTCACTCAGATAAGAGTGGTATTGTTTTTCCATTCGTTCAATAAAATCTCTCGCTTGAGCAATATCTGATGCAAAATCTAATTCAAGATCGGTTGCTTCTTCATTACCAAATCTTAAGTTATCGCCTACTGTTCCGGAAAACAATAAGGCTTTTTGAGGAATAAATCCAATTTTAGCTCTTAATGCATCTAAATTATAATCACGCACATCAACGCCATCAATTATAATACTTCCAAAGGTGACATCAAAGAAACGAGGGATTAATTGAAGCATCGTTGATTTCCCACTACCCGTTGATCCAATAAATGCTATTGTTTCACCAGGTGTTGCTTTAAAGCTAATATCATGAAGGACTGGATTTTCTGTTTCACCAGGATAAGCAAATGACACTTCATCAAACTCAATATATCCATGGGTTTCTGTTTTTGTAACTCCATCTTCTTTACTTACAATTGAAATCGGCATATCATGAATCTCTTTAAGACGTTTTGCAGATACATTTGCACGTGGATACATCATAAAAATTTGTGAAAACATTAAAACTGAAAATAGTGCATGGAATGCATACTCTACAAAAGCGACAAGCGTTCCGACTTGAATTGTGCCTGCTTCAATCCCACCAAATGAAAATAAGAAAATAAATACAATGACTAGCGCCATAATATGAGAAAATAAAGGCATGGCTGTTCCCATTAATTTATTAAGGGACTGCGCCGTGTTCATGTATTCTTTATTCACTTCAGCAAATTTTTCTTCTTGGTATTTTTCGCGGGTAAATGCCCGAATCACACGTAAACCAGTTAAATTCTCTCTAGAATACGTATTTAATTTATCGAGTAATTTTTGAGTTTTATCAGATAATAGACTAGATTTTCTCGCAATCCAATAAATAACAAGTAAAATCAATGGCAGTGCCGCCGCTAAAATCCATGATAAGGATGGGCTTGTTCGAATAATTAATACAATACTTCCAATAAACATTAAGGGCGTATTAAATCCAATTCTTAAAACCATTTCCACGAATTGTAAGATAACAAACGCATCATTTGTTATTCGAGTAACTAATGAAGACACACCAATTTTTTCATATTCTTCATGAGAAAAATCATTAATCTTTCGATATAAATCATTTCGAATTTCTCGTGTCATTTCGTTAGTCAATCGACTTGAAGAATAACTCAATAATATATTCCCTAAAAGTCCCAACACGATAATAACTGCCATCACCAGAATTAGAAAATAAAAAAACTCCGTATCTTGATTGATTATTACATCATTAATGATAAAAGCTAGAATTGTTGGTAAACCAAGGTTAACCAGAACAAAAAATATTGCACCAAAAATAGTCAGTAACAACAATTTTTTTTGTCGAAGAACATATTTCCATACATATAGCATTTTTTATAAACCTCCATCAAAAAAATTAAACCACTGCCTAAGCAGTGGTTTTTCATTCTCTAATTATAGTCTCTTATTTTCATATAGTAAAGGTTTTTTAACGACAAATTAAAACATCAGCAGTTGCATTTTGTAAAACGTAGGATGAGACAGAACCAATTAACATTTTAGCTACTCTTCCCTTGCCAGTAGCCCCCATAACGATTAAATCAATAGCTCAACGTCCAACTAAGTTTTCTGCAATTTGCTCACGAGGATCACCATGGATGACTTTTTTTTGAACGACAACTCCAGCATTTCGCGCATAATTTTCCAGAGCATTTAAAAATGAGAATCTTTCTTGAATCATTTGTCCCGTACTCTCTTCTGAAATCACTTGTACAACATAAATATTTGAGCTGCCCCATTTAGATACTTCACGAATAGTCGTTTTAAATGCATCGATTGATTGTTGAGAACCGTCTACACTAATTAATACATTCGGATAAATAATTTCCACGGTAGTCACTCTTTCTCACTCGTTTTGTAAGCGTATTGACTTGGTTATAGTATACATCAAATGACCTATAATAAAAACTCCTTAATGAAAAATCCATCAAGGAGTTTTTGATTATTTATACTCATTTGTTCTAAGAATACGGTTAGCATTTTCAACACGTTCTCTTGTTGGAGGATGAATCCCTTTTAACCGATAAGGGATGCCTAATTCTTCATATTTGTACACACCGAGTTCATGGTATGGAAGAATTTCTACATTCTTAACGGCAGACCCTAGTGATTGGATAAATGCACTCAGTGCTTCTAAATCTTCATCAAAGTCTGAATGCTCAGGTACCAATACGTGACGAATCCACATAGGAACACCTCGTTTTGATAAATCTTCTGCCATTGCTAAGATAGCGGTATTCTCAGACATTGTATAGACTTTATGGAATTCATTATTGATATGCTTTATGTCCATTAAAACTAAATCTGTGTATTCCATCAGTTCGTCATATACACTGAAAAATGGTTCTTCTCTAGTAAAGGGAGCCCCGCATGAGTCAATGGCTGTGTGTACGCCGTGTTTCTTAGCTAATTTGAAAACTTCTAATATAAAATCGATTTGAAGAAGAGGCTCGCCACCACTAATCGTAATGCCGCCTTCGTCTCCCCAATATGGACGATATTCTAAGGCCTTATCTACTAATTCTTGCGCAGTATAAGGCGTCCCTCCACCCATACTCCATGTATCAGGATTATGACAGAAAGCACAACGGAGTCGACAACCTTGCATAAAGGCTACAAAGCGAATCCCAGGCCCATCTACGGTTCCAAATGTTTCAATTGAATGTAAATATCCTACTGTGTTTTCTGACATAATTCTATCATCCCTCTACATTTAATATCTTACTTACATTGAGCTATGGAATGTACGGTTAATAACATCTTGTTGTTGCTCACGTGTCAACTTAATGAATTTAACTGCGTATCCAGAAACTCGAATCGTTAATTGTGGATACTCTGCTGGGTTTTCCATTGCATCCAGTAACGTATCTCTGTTTAATGCGTTGACGTTTAAGTGGTGTCCACCTTGTGATACATAGCCATCTAACATATTTGATAAGTTTCTTCTTTGTTGCTCTGGTGTCTTACCAATTGATTCAGGTACGATTGAGAATGTGTTTGAAATACCATCTAATGAGTACTCATATGGTAATTTAGCAACTGAGTTTAGACTTGCTAAAGCACCGTTCTCATCTCGACCGTGTAATGGGTTTGCTCCCGGAGCGAATGGTTCACCTGAACGACGACCATCTGGTGTATTACCTGTTTTCTTCCCATAAACAACGTTTGAAGTAATTGTTAAGATTGATGTTGTATGAACAGAATCACGGTATGTTTTATGTTTTTGAACTTCAGTCATGAAGTTTTCTAGTAAGGCAATTGCGATATCATCCACACGATCATCGTTATTCCCATATTTAGGATAATCGCCTTCGATTTCGTAATCAACAGCTAAACCATCTTCATCACGGATAACTTTAACTTTTGAATGCTTAATAGCTGATAATGCATCAGTTGCTACTGAGAATCCAGCGATACCTGTTGCCATTGTTCGCATAACATCTTTATCATGAAGTGCCATTTGTAAGCTTTCATAGCTATATTTATCATGCATATAGTGGATAACGTTTAATGTATTCACGTATAAACCAGCTAACCAGCTAACCATTTGTTTGTATTTTTCAACAACTTCGTCATAGTCTAAATATTCTGAAGTAATTGGTGCGTATGCAGGACCAACTTGTGCTTTACTCATCTCATCTACTCCACCGTTAATAGCATAAAGTAAAGTTTTACCTAAGTTTGCACGTGCTCCAAAGAATTGCATTTGTTTTCCGATTTGCATTGCCGACACACAACATGCAATTCCGTAATCGTCACCATAGATTGGACGCATCACGTCATCACTTTCATATTGAATCGCGCTTGTCTCAATTGAAACTTTTGAACAGAAATCTTTAAAGTTTTGTGGTAAATGTTTAGACCATAATACAGTTAAGTTTGGTTCAGGAGCTGGTCCTAAATTAAATAATGTGTGTAAGAAGCGGTAGCTATTTTTTGTTACTAAATGACGACCGTCAACACCCATACCAGCAATAGCTTCAGTTACCCATGTAGGGTCTCCTGAGAATAACTCATTATATTCTGGAGTACGAGCAAATTTAACTAAACGTAATTTCATTACAAAATGGTCAACATATTCTTGAACGTCTTGTTCCGTAATTGTTCCATTTGCTAGATCACGTTCGACATAAATATCTAAGAATGTAGATACTCGACCTAATGACATTGCTGCACCGTTTTGTTGTTTTACAGCAGCTAGATAGCCTAAATAAGTCCATTGGAAAGCTTCCTTAGCATTTTCAGCTGGACGTGAGATATCACACTCATAAATATGTCCTAACTCTTTTAATTCATGTAATGCTTGAATTTGTTCAGATAACTCTTCGCGTAAACGGATGGTGTCTTCTGACATAATTCCGCCACCACAGTTTTCTTTTTCCATCATTTTTTCTTCAATTAAGAAGTCTACACCGTATAAAGCTACACGACGATAGTCACCAATAATACGACCACGACCGTAAGCATCCGGTAAACCAGTGATTACACCCGAACGACGAGCTGCGCGCATTTCTGGAGTATATACATCGAAAACACCTTGGTTATGAGTTTTACGGTATTCAGAGAAGATTCTTGACATTTCTGAGTCAATTTCGTAACCGTATGATTCCGCAGAAACTTCTGACATTCTTATCCCGCCGTAAGGTTGGAATGAACGTTTGAATGGTTTATCTGTTTGGAAACCAACAATTGTCTCTAATTCTTTTTCTAAGTACCCTGGCCCATGAGAAGTAATCGAAGATACTACGTTAGTATCCATATCCAATACTCCACCAGCTTCAATTTCTTTACGGTCAAGTTCCATCACTTGATCCCATAAAGTTTGAGTCGCTTCAGTTGGGCCTTCTAAAAATTGGTCGTCACCGTCATAAGGTTTATAATTTTGTTGAATAAAGTCTCGTACGTTTACGTGTCTTTTCCATTTAAGACCTGTAAAGCCTTCCCATGCTTTTTCATACGAACTCATTTCTTTAGATTTTTGCATATTGCACAGCTCCTTTAGCTTTTGAAAGATGAATATCATCTGACTACTTTACTACTTTTTCACCAAATTAATCTTATCACATAGAGACGTTTTCTACAAGGTGATTTTTGATTTTTCCTCATTTAATTCTGAATAAATGGCTTTATTAAGTGTTTCTTAATATTCAATTAACTCACAAAAATTTCACAATGTATGTGAAAATAAAAAACGGGGAGTTTATCTCCCTGTTTGTTTCTTATTCTTTATCCAGATTTTCCTCATTTTCTTCAAATAAGTAATTATCTCGACGATAATCAATGGGATGACCATCTGTCTCTTCTTCTAGAATAAATGATCCATTACTATATCGGTCACTAATATTGTAATTTTTTGGATTAAATGTAAAGATTTTATTTTCATCTGTGAGAATTGATAATGGTTCATCCGCTTGTTGAACTTCGATTAACAGACGCATGCGATGTGGGTTTGACTTTAACTCTCTTAAGACAAGTAAACCGCGCTTGGCTCTTGAAATCGTGTCAAAGTCTGACAAATTCATCTTTTTAACGGCTCCACGTTGAGTTACAATCATAGCTAAATTATTATCTAACTTGTTGTCAATAATTAAACCCCCAACAACAGAATCCCCTTCTTTAAGGTTGATTGATTTAACACCCTTTGCCATAGGACCAAATGTGGAAACTTCAGCTAGTGGATAACGTAAACCGTAACCCCGACGACTAACTATAAAAATGTCATCCGTCGATTCACTATCCACTTCAAACACATTCAATAAAGCATCCGCTTCATTTTGCAGGTTAATCGCTACTGAACTTGAAGTTCGATAATTTCTTTTGGCTTTGAAATCCGTGATGGCTGTTTGTTTGATATATCCATCTTTAGTCATTAAGACAAAATTTCGATTCTTCGGTAATTTTCTATACCCATAAACTGCTACTATATTTTCATCTGAACTAAAGGGAATGCTTTGAGATAAGTGCTGACCGGCATCCTTCCAACGAATATCAGGTAGTTCATGCACTGGACGATTAATAACTTTTCCCTGACTTGTAAATATCACTAATTGCTCTAAAGTAGACATGCGCTTCGCATACATCACCTTGTCCCCAGAACGAATACCAATATCATTTGGTTCGGAAGAAGCATAGGATCTCGCACTTGTTCGTTTGATATAACCTTCTTTAGTTACCGTAACAATGACTTCTTCTTCACTAATGAGCACTTCTTTTTCAACTTTTAATTCTTCGATTTCATCTTCAATTTGAGTTAATCGAGGGGTTTTATAATTCTTTTTAATTTCAAGAAGTTCTTTTTGAATCACTTGATCCAATTTTTTCTGCGAATCTAAAATAGCATTGTACTCTTTAATGCTTTTTTCAAGTTCAGCAGCCTCTTTTTCTAAATCAGTAATATCTGTATTGGTTAAACGGTATAATTGAAGATTAACAATCGCTTCTGCTTGTTTTTCACTAAATTTAAATTCATTCATTAAATTAATTTTAGCATGTGATTTATTTTTGCTCTTTCTAATCTCAGCAATAACTTCATCCAATATGGAAATGGCTTTAATTAGACCTTGTACAATATGCTCGCGATTCTTATCTTTTGCTAGCAAATTCCGTGTTCGTCTTGTAACCACTTCACGTCTAAAGGCTAGGTAACTTGTTAAGATTTCTTTCAAGCCAAGTTGCTTAGGCTGTTTTTCATCAATCGTAACCACATTATAGTTATAAGAGACTTGTAAATCTGTATTTTTTAAAAAGTAAGTTAAAATACCATCCGCATTTACATTTTTCCGAAGTTCAATTACCATACGTAGGCCATCACGGTCTGTTTCATCACGCACATCCGCGATCCCATCTATTTTTTTATTGATTCGAATATCATGCATTTGTCGGTAAAGATTACTTTTATTGACATCATATGGTATCTCCGTCACTACAATCTGTTCCCGTCCACCACGAATCTTTTCAATGGCTGTTTTTGCACGAATGATAATGCGTCCTTTACCCGTTTTATAAGCTTTTTCTAACCCTTTAACTCCTTGAACAATTCCCCCTGTAGGAAAATCAGGACCTTTTACATACTTCATGAGCTGTTTATAGGTCGCCTCAGGCTTTTTGATTAGATGAACAGTCGCATCAATCACTTCACCTAAATTATGCGGCGGAATATCTGTTGCATAACCAGATGAGATCCCCGTTGCCCCGTTAACGAGTAAGTTTGGATAACGAGCCGGTAAAACAGTAGGCTCTTCATCCGTATCATCAAAGTTTAAAATGTAATCAACCGTATCAAATGGAAGATCTTTCACCAATTCATCCGCAAGTTTTGATAAGCGGGCTTCTGTATAACGCATAGCAGCGGCTGGATCTCCATCCATACTCCCATTATTTCCCTGCATATCCACTAATGGCATCCGCATTTTCCAATCTTGACTTAAACGAACCATTGCATCATATACAGATGTATCCCCGTGTGGATGGTAATTTCCGATTACATTACCGACTGTTTTAGCCGCTTTTCGGTAGGCTTTATCATACGTATTTTTGTCTTGAGACATTGCGTATATAATCCGTCTTTGTACCGGCTTTAGTCCATCTCGTACATCTGGGATAGCTCTTTCTTGAATAATGTATTTTGAATACCGTCCAAAACGGTCACCCATAACATTCTCCAAAGTAATCTTTTGTATTCCTGTATTCTCTGCCATCAATCATCTAACCTTTCTTGATGTAATGCATCTTCTTCACTTTCTTCAAGCACTTCTTCCGTTTCTAAGATACTACCCTCTTGAGCCATCGTAAATTCTACATTCTTATCTAACCATTCACGACGTGGGGCAACTTTAGATCCCATTAAGACAGACACTCGGCGCTCTGCTTGAGCTTCGTCTTCTATGGTTACTTGAATTAAAGTACGTTTTTCAGGGTCCATCGTTGTTTCCCATAATTGGTCTGCGTTCATTTCTCCCAGACCTTTGTAACGCTGCAGCTGATAATTCTTTAGATTTTTTGTAGCTTCGACTAGTTCTTCGTCTGTCCAGGCATATTTTGAATCTCTCTTTTTACCGCTTCCCCATGTAATCTTATATAAAGGCGGTTGAGCAAGATATACTTTTCCAGCATCGATTAATGGGCGCATGTAACGATAGAAGAACGTTAAAAGAAGCGTTTGAATGTGAGCACCATCTGTATCCGCATCCGTCATTATAATGACTTTATCATAATTACAGTCTTCAATATCAAATTCAGGACCCACTCCTGCTCCAATGGTATAAATCATCGTTGCGATTTCTTCATTCTTAAAAATATCTGTTATAGAAGCTTTTTCTGTATTGATGACCTTACCACGTAAAGGTAAAATCGCTTGGAATGTTCGGTCACGCCCTTGTTTAGCTGACCCACCTGCTGAATTCCCCTCAACTAGGTAAAGTTCATTACGCTTAGCGTTACGCCCTTGAGCTGGTGTAAGCTTATCAGAGACTAGCGAATCTCTTTGGCGTTGTGATTTACTATCTCTCGTCGCATCCTTAGCTTTACGAGCCGCTTCACGTGCTTCACGAGCTTTAAGTGCTTTACGAACAATTTGCTGAGATACTTCACCATTTTCTGCTAAAAAGAAGCTAAGATTTTCTGAGATAACCGTATCTACCGCCGTGCGTGCTTCGGCTGTTCCTAATTTATTCTTAGTTTGCCCTTCAAATTGTAAAAGGTGTTCAGGAATCCGAACAGACAAAATAACCGCAATTCCTTCACGGATATCAGAACCTTCTAAATTTTTGTCTTTCTCTTTTAATAAATCGACACTTCTCGCATATTCATTAAAAGTTTTTGTTAAAGCAGTTTTTGCACCCGTCTCATGTGTCCCTGCATCTCTTGTACGGACATTGTTTACAAAACTTAAAAAGTTTTCCGTATAGCCATCATTGTATTGAAAAGCAAATTCCACTTCTATCTCGTTGCTTTTTCCTTCAAAATAACCAATCGGTGAAAGTGTATCTTTATCTTCGTTTAGATATTCAACAAAGGATTTAATTCCATCTTCATAGTAATAGACTTCTTCTAAATCTTCTTCACGTTTATCGGTAATTTCGATATGCAATTTTTTTAATAAAAAAGCAGATTCACGCATACGCTCAGATAAAGTATCAAATGAAAACTCTGTTTCTTTGAAGATCGCTGGGTCCGGTTTAAAGTGGATGGTTGTACCCGACGCTTTACTTCTAATCTTAGTCCGTTTAACATTTCCATCCGGCTTACCGCCGTTTTTAAATTTTTGAATATATTCATAACCGTCTCTTTGAACGGTAACCGTTAGCCATTCAGATAGTGCATTTACTACAGCTGCACCTACCCCATGAAGTCCACCCGATGTTTTATAACCGCCATCCTCACTAAACTTTCCACCGGCATGTAAAATAGTGAAAATAACTTGTAAAGTGGGGATTCCCGTTTCATGCATACCTGTTGGCATCCCTCGTCCATTATCTTGAACACTAATACTATTGTCTTCATGGATGATTAATTTAATTTTGTTTCCGTGACCTGCGAGTACCTCATCTACTGAGTTATCGACAATTTCATAAACTAAATGATGAAGACCTCTAGAGTCTGTAGAACCTATATACATTCCTGGACGCTTTCGTACCGCATCCAAACCTTCTAAAATTTGAATAGAAGAATCTGAGTATTCTTGTTGTGCCATAACTTGTGCACCCCTTCTATAAATCAATTTCGTTAAACTAAACATACGTTCGCTTTATCGGACGTACTTCTTTAGTATAGCATAAAAGCTTTAAAAACATACAAAGAAGTTATATTGTCAGCATCTTTCCTTAACTTTTTTTTGCAATTTCTTATAAAGAATACATGTTTAAATGAACTTCTGCAAGAATTGTAGAAGTTATTTTTTAACAAATAGAAAAATCATGGTAAAATGGATAAAGAAATCTTAATGAAGAAATAAGAATTTGAAAATAATAATCGTCAAGATTAAGGAGAGATTATCTTGGATATAATCATTCAAATGATTATTGCATATTTACTTGGCTCTATCCCTTCAGGTGTGTGGATTGGCCAAGTATTTTTTAATAAAGATATTAGAAAATATGGAAGTGGGAATACAGGAGCTACAAATACCTTTCGAATATTAGGTCCCAAAGCAGGAACTATAGCCTTAATTGCCGATGTGTTGAAAGGATTTGTTGCAACATTTATTCCTATTTACCTTGGGACAGATATTCACCCCGTTTTTATAGGGATATTTGCTATTATAGGTCACATCTATCCAATTTATATCAAATTTAAAGGGGGAAAAGCTGTTGCAACGACAGCTGGCGTCTTTTTAGCCATTCAACCTGTTTATGTTTTAATTTTTATCGGTGTATTTTTAATGATTCTTTTAACGACTAGTACAGTAAGTATTGCTAGTATGGGGACTATGGTATTGGCCGCTATTTTTTCATTTTTAATAAAAGATCCGATCATGGCCATTACGATATGGATTCTTGCTTTACTGATTATTTATCTCCATCGAAAGAATGTAGCTCGAATAAAAAATGGCGTGGAAAGTCGTGTTCCTTTTGGATTACGTAGTACTAAAAAACATAAATAATTGCTATAAATTGAAAACTGCTCACTTCTCGTCTTTAGGAGAAATGAGCAGTTTTTTTAATTTAAAGAATATATTGGGACATATCTGAATCTTCAGCAATATCACCGATACGATCTGTAACATATTTTTTAGTAATTTGAACGTCACCAATATTCATATCCGATGCTTCAAAAAGTAACTCTTCTAAGAGTTTCTCTAGTATTGTGTGTAAACGA